>Ga0265594_1000496_pt1 | contig 32434 bp, 29 predicted proteins | sample saktaG_11_FD_190147 | JGI IMG/M metagenome (GOLD analysis project Ga0265594, IMG submission 190147) | Saline water microbial communities from Sakinaw Lake, British Columbia, Canada - sak_2011_5_24_80m | ecosystem: Environmental > Aquatic > Non-marine Saline and Alkaline > Saline ... | reverse complement strand
GCCCCATTCTCTCAGCTTGCCCAGTGGCCGCCCATCCTTTCCATCTCCTGCCAGGTAGTCAAGAGTGTCCTTATGTTCCGTGAATAGGAGCAGCTTCATCTTCGGGTCCTTGAAGACGCCCTGCTCGGTTAATACGTCTTTCAACTTGCGCAGCTTAGATTCAACTTCCCGCTGCTCCAGAAGCCGGGCTAGATCGATTAGCTTGCCAAGCTGGAATATTTCCTCTTTTAGAGCATCTGGATCTATGGATGCTACAACGCCCTCCAGGTCATCGAGTATCTCTTGCTGCTCGTCCTCGGGCAATTCTTCATAATCCTCAGGTACTTTCTTGAGCTTCTGCTGCTGACGATAACCCTCAGGATCTTTGAGTACCTTTTCTCGCTTGTCCTTGATCCGCTCTAGACTGCGCCGGAGGGCATAGATGCTGGAAGCAAACCTTCTTTGGAGCATGGCCATGGTGAAGCCGAGGGCACGGCCACGGGCTGAGTTATCCTGTGCCGCCTTAATTGACTGCGCCTGAACATATTCTGTCAATGAGTTGTACAAATCCCATTCATCACTGTCGATTTCAAATTCAATAGTCTTGACCAGCCGCCTCGTGAAAAGACTCTTGGCCTTACCTGTATTTGGATCTGGGAAGGTGACCATTGCCTCTTTCACTCTGCGAAGATAAAAGGGGGCCTCGTGCCGCCTCATCGCCTCTTCAAGGCTCTTTATATCAGCATAGACATCCTTATCCAGTAGCCGCAAGAAGAGGCTGAAGTTGGCCGGATCGCCTTTATGAGGCGTTGCAGTCATCAGCAGGAAGTGATCGGTTCTGTCGGAGAGCGCCTCACCTAACTGATAAGCCAAAGTCTTGTGATCCGGGCTATAGGCACTCATTTTATGGGCCTCGTCCACGACGATAAGATCCCAGTGGCTGCGCAGAAGACTCTCTTTGGCATCCTCAATTATAGAGACCCATGGCATCGAAGTCACGATCTGGTTTCTCTCTTGCCAGGGATTAGAGCCGTAGTTGGCCCGGAGAATGTCGCTTCTTAATACTTCGAAATGTTCTCTGAACTTGTCCTGCATCTCACGTTGCCACTGGAAGGTGAGGTTGGCAGGAGAGACAATGAGGATACGCTTAATGAGGCCACGGATCTTCAATTCCTTGATTAGCAGACCGGCCATGATGGTTTTGCCCGCTCCGGGGTCGTCTGCTAAGAGGAAGCGTATGCGAGGAAGCTTCAGGAAATAGTCGTAGACTGCTTCTAGCTGATGGGGTAAAGGATCTACCCTGGCGATGGATAATGTGAAGTAAGGATCATATTCGTAGGCTAGGGCCAGCCGCATAGCTTCAACGCCAAGGCGGAAGTTTTTAGCATCGCCATCAAAGGGTTCATCTTCAGGTGTGGTCTCCAGAGTTGCTAGTTGCTCTGCGGATAATATGGGATCATGAAGCTTGCCGGTGTTTAGTCCCTTCCCAATTACCTTGATGGCATCTCCCATTGGAATTACTGTAATAACTTGGACTGGTTCGGGAAATAGTGGCCCTCGTAGGATCACATTTGGCTTGATATCTGAGTAGTCCATGATCGCAGTCATACTCTCCCACCTTGAAACCAGAATTGGCCGTTAGGATCATCTTACTGGCTTAATTCAGTGGTCTAGTGGATATTGGATAACATAATATCCCTTGCGGTCAGATGGCGCAATAAGACATAGCGAAATAGTGCCAAATAGCCCATCGATTATAACTCCAACTATTACAGCATCCAGATCATACTGACGATTAATTCAGCTGGGACATTATTTTTTGCAAGACGTCTAAAATTAGTTTTAAATTTGGGTTCGATTTCATAAGAATAAGCTACAAAATCATGCAAAACATATCACTTATTTAACAAGTCGGCTATTAAGTCTTCGACGTCATCAAATCGCTTTACAAGCCCCATCTCTGCCTCTCGCATAGCATCGAGAACGTCGGCTATGAACTCCTCGCTGAATTCCCCATAGGAGTCCAAGGCGCGCAATTGTGCATCCTCTCTGCATATTTCGGCAAGAGCCATCTCGTTCCACCTATTACCCTTCATAGTAGCTTCTGCTAAATACATTCCCGATTCCCCCACCCCTTCAGCGCATCGTCCATGGCCGGCGCCCTCTCCTCCAGCGCCCCCTCGGCCCCCGCCCACAGGAGAAAGCCGAGCATTAGAGCGCTCCAAAGGAGAAGCCACCTGGCCCCTCGTTCCGCCTGCGTCTGCCTCCGCCGCGCCCTCCGGTGCCGATCGCTCTCCCGCACCCCCGATCTCATCTGCGCCGCCTGGAAGCTCGCCCCCTTCGCAGACGGACCAGTGGCGCAAGGCGGCCCGGAGGGAGGCCCCCGGCCCAGCAAGAGGAGAGCGACGCCCTACGGATGGCGGCCACGCCGGGGCCCGGGCTAGTCATGTTCATCTCTGCATTTAGCGATGTGTCTCGCAGGTATTTCAATTGGCTTTTCGTTTCCATTTCAAGAAGTTGGATTTGGCGCAGCTGCGTCCGACTGTGCCAAGTCCAAAAGGCCCCCATCCGTCGCAGGAAGGACAACCTATGATTCGAGGATATACTTCTTCAGCCAGCCGATCTCCTCGTCCACCTTTCGAACCTGATTCGTGTATCTCTTCAGATGATGAGGCTCGTCCTTGAAGAGGATCATCTGTACCTCAGCCTTACTCCCTTCTTTATATGCCCGATAGGTAGAGATCGCGCTTGCAGGCGAGACCGAGTTATCATCCATTCCATTCAGCATCAGGAGCGGAGTTGTGACGTTTTTTGCATGGAAAGCGCCCATAATGAGAATATACGCCACCGGATCTTGGAATGGCGTCTCATCGAAGTACATCTTAGTCATCACGGCCCCGTTGGTGTTCGAGAACTGAGAGTTCTGGTCGGCCGTTCCTGCACCGGCAACGGCGGCTTTCAGGCCATCATAGGTTGTTATCCATGCAAGCGTCAGAATACCGCCATTCGACCATCCCGTCGTTCCCATTTTCTCCTTATCGATAATCCCTCTCTCTGCCAAGTATTCGATGCCCTTCTCGAAGTCCTCGGTGGGGATATCGGTATAAGGCCCTCCTTCGATGGACTGTGCAAACTCAAATCCGTAGTTGCTGCTACCATGGTAGTTCGCAGACAGGGTGATGAAGCCTGCATTCGTTATCAGATGGTATGGGAACTCCCATGTGTCGCGCCAGCTGTCGAAGTCGGTATAAGTGGGACCTCCATGTATGACGAGGACCAGAGGGTATCTGACGCCTGGTTCATAACCGGCCGGATATCGAAGGACTCCCTGCACGATCTCGTTTTTCGAGCCCGTCCACTCGATAACCTCGGAGGATCCAAGCGGCTTTTCGAGCAGATCCTCGTTGAGGTTTGTCAGAAGCGTGCTGTTATCGATGCTTCGAGCAGAAACTTCTGCTCCATAGATCTGTGGCGGGATCGAGGCGGTGTTATAGTTGTAGCAGATGATTGAACCGTCAGGGGTGCTCTCAAGGGCAAATATGTTTCCCTGATGTTCTCCCGAAAGAATAGTCATCTCCCAACCGCCATCCGTCTTGATGTACTTTGCAAGCAACGGGTTTGTTCCGTTTGCGAGAAGGGCATACACTCCGCCAATGAACGGCGTCATCTCGATATCATCGTTGAAGAGGTCCTTCAGGAGCTTTCGGTCCCAGTTCATGGGGATCTCTTCGAGCGCCTTTGTCGCCGGCGTGTAGGCTACGATATCGGATGTGTATCGAACGGGATAATTGATGCCGCCATTTTGCATCCTCTCGATATATACCACGGAGCTGTCAGGAGACCATGCAAACTCGTTCTCATCCTGGTACCCCTCTACGAGCGCCATGAACTCGTCTTCCGCTCCTGTCGAAATGTCGAGCATTACGTATCTGAATTTGGAGGATTCAAGCCAGGACTCCGGATACTCGGCCGCCTTATAGATGATGTACCTGCCATCGGGAGATGGATTATAGGCATAGATGACATCATCGTTTGCCGTAAGTGGCACTAAGGTTCCATCCACGACCGAATACGATTTGAGGATCACCGGATCGGGGATCGCATCCATGATAATGACATCGCCAGGAAGCTGCTCAGCCGGCTCCTCCTCAGAAGCTCCTGTGAAGGCCAGATGATCTTCTCCCAGCCATGCAAATCCGCTCAAGATATCTTCGGGCACATCGCTCTTTTTCTCCTTTACTAGCGTCGATAAGTCCTGAATTGTAAGGGAGCTATTGCCTCCATCGTTTGGCATCGATGCATATGCTATCCTGGATCCATCGGGCGAGACCGCCCAGACAGATACCGATTCGTTGGGATCCGAGAGGGAAACCTCCATCTTTGCGCTGATATCGAAAAGCCTTAGGGTCCCGTTGTCTGCCGGCGGGAGCAGATCGGTTCCGGTGGTTACCAGATAGACGAGCTTTGTCCCATCCGATGCGAGGTGGAAGTGATGCAGCGTCTCCATCTTGAGAATATCATCGTTCGCAAGCTTTACCGTGCTCTCTGCACCAGACGCCTGTAATATAAGGCCGCAAACTAAGGCAGCCATTATCAGAATTTCGGTCATTATTCGGAGATATTGCACTGAATCACACCCATAATTTCAGAGGTATCCTGTTCTTTGTCCACACCGCCCTCAGAACACCCAATGATATCTTACGCTTTGATCCTTTTTAAATTTATCGTACTGTAATGCATGAAAAAATTATCTGGAAACCATATGAATCCACATTACCTCCACCGATTTTATCCAACTAATACTAAATTTATATCTATTTATGTTCTCAGACGAGACGGCGTTCTCGAAATGATTCCCCGTTTGCGAGAGGATGGTAAAAGGTGCAGCAGCTCACCACAAAGTAACCAAGACATATTAAATGATTCGCATCGGAACTCTTCAAGAAGTCTTATCCACACAATTCAGCGAAGAACCTGTTTGACATTCCGTTCTTCACCCATTTCGCATAGGCCCGTCGGGATCGTGGTCGTGCCCTTTCTTCAGGGCGATCCTCACGAAGAAGGCGAGGCCTCCATAGAGCACCGCGAAGCCCAAGGCCGATCGTCACGTTCACAGCCCTCGCCCTTCCGAGTCCGAACTTGTCCATCAAGGCAGCAGCGAAGGCCTCCACCATGGATATCAGGGATGATATGCCTGCCACCACAAGACAGGTGAAGAAGACGACGGCTGTAGGGACCTTCAAGCCTGGAAGGAGGCTCAAGGCCTTCGGGAAGACCACGAAGGCAAGGCCGATTCCTGATGCTACGACATCTCCAACATCCTGGCCGGTTGTTGCGGCCATGTACCCAAGGGTTCCGAAGACCGCAAAGCCCATCAGGAAGCTGAACGCGCAGTTGGCAAAGCTCACTATGAAGGCGTTGTTCACGATGTCGGTCCCCTCAGGAAGGTAGCTCGAGTAGGCGATCATCGTCGCCGAACCCAGACAGAGGGTAAAGAATATCTGGCCATAGGCTGCGAGCCAGACGTTGTGATCGAGGAGCCTTTCGAAGTCGGGCTGGAGGTACCAGTTTATCCCTGAAAGGGCGCCATCAAGGGTCAGTGCTCTTGCCACCAGCACAACCGCCAGCGCCCAGAGGAGGGGCATGAAGATCCTGTTCGCCTTCTCGATCCCGGAGACAACGTCTTTGCTCACTATAAGCCAAGCCATCCCCCAAACGATGAGGGGGCTGATCAGGATTTGGAATTGGAAGCCACCCAGATCCCAAGGCGAGCCCGTAAGCTGGAGGACCGTCCCGAAGAAGTAGGCATTGGTGTCCGCCCCCCAATCAAGGGTAAAGGACTTCCCGAGGTAGACGAGGGCCCAGCTGATTATCACCGGATAGTACATGGCTATCAGCAGGCCGGAGAGAGCCGCCCACCATCCGATCCACTCGAAACCAGCCAGATCCCATGCAAATTAGCGAGGAATCAGAAAACAGATATATAGAAAACACATCCTCGCAAACTATTAATAATAGATATTGATGATGGATTCGGCAGAGGTGCTCAGATGATTATAAGATCGGGTATCATCTATAGATATATAATTATAGTATTTTTTATATCTAGCCTGTCCGCAGCAATATCGTTCGAGTGCACGTCAGGAGGGGGAGGAGGTACATCCTCAATCAGCATGAGCTATGATCTGGATGGCTCAACCAGTCTGACTGAGAGCAGTATTATTGGAAATAGCAAGATATTCTCTATCGGCTCCGTTGAGGGAAGCGGCATTAACGGTATAGCTAAGGTTGCTAGCAATGGCCAGTCCATCGTCTCAAACAGCATTATTTCGCAAGGCGACCTGAGTTCGACGATTTCAACCTATGCCTCGGACGATCTTGTGAGCCTGAACCAAGATGTTCAAGCTGTCGGCCGATCCGAGACCGCGGTTTCATGCAATAGTGGATCCACCTATGTAGCTCAGAACGCTGGAGTCCTGTATGGCACCGTGAGATCTTTCCAGGCAGCCTCAGCTCAATCCGGCATGGCCAATGCAGTTCAAGCTTCAAGCATATCCGGCGTCTTGGGATACTCTAATGGTGAGGCCCGATCCTCTAGTAACACCGTCAAGTTAACTGGCGGCTTGAACGGCATAGGATGCATAAGCGGCGTTCTAACGGCAACGGCCTCGGATGGTGCAGAGGCATCAGGCTTCATCCAGGCTGACTCTCTTGAGTCAAAGGCATATTCCGCAATTATGTCCACTTCTGCAGAAGGAGATGCTTATTCCTACCTCTCCTCTGCCGATCAGCTGGCATCGAGCCTGAGTGGTAGCGCAAACAGTTTTGTGACCTCGATCCAGAATTTAAATTCAAATGGAGATGTGCGAATTTACGCCGCCAGTACCTCGGATGATTCTTCATCCAAGAGCTTCGATGCAAGTAGCGAAGCCGTCTCTGGCAGCATATCGGCCTTCGCAGGGAGCTCATCCGCGATTGAGACCAACCTTGGGGGGGATCTTCAAAGCACGACAGCTGGCCTCATTCCTACCCCTGGCTCGTGGGTCTGGAATGGCTTTGGCGGGTACCTGGCCTCCAATCCCTATCAGATCCAGGCAGTTGATGGCACGAGACATATCTTTGCGAAAGGAGGAGATAACGGATTATGGGATAATGCAGGTGGAGACTGGCAGGGATTAGGTGGCCATATCACATCCGATCCCTATGCAATAAATGATGAAGAGGGCAATATTCATGTCTTCGTGAAAGGCAGCGATAATGCACTCTGGCAGAACGTCTTGGGTATTGGCTGGAGCTATCTGGGAGGCTCGATCACATCTAATCCCTGTGCCGCCTTATCGCCAGACGATCGCTTGGTAGCGGTTGTCAAGGGTGAAGATAACTCCATCTGGCTGAAAGACCTAACCACCGGCGAGTGGTCCCCTCTTGGAGGGATTATCCAATCGAGTCCTCAAGCAATCTACGATGCCAATGGAAAGCTGCATGTGCTTGTGAAGGGTAGCAACGGAGCGCTCTGGGACAACGTCGATGGCGCCTGGCAAGCCCTTGGCGGTTCCATAACTTCGGACGCAAAGCCGGTTATAAATCCGTTCAACGACGGATTTGTCTACACCTTTGTGCGAGGTGAGGATGGCGCATTATGGTGCAATGCCCTTGATATAACTTCGAATACAGCGACCTGGACGGGATTGGGAGGCTTCATCTCGCCTGCCATTGGCAGCATAATAAATGGCAATCCCGCACCAGTGGTGGATACGGATGGCCTCATCCACACCTTCGTGCGGGGCGGAGATGGCAGTCTATGGGATAATGTCAACGGCAATTGGTACAATGTGGGTGGTGTCATCGAGTCAGATCCTAACGCCATCAGGGACATGTACGGAAGGTTGCATGTGGCAGCAGTGGGCGGAGATAATGGGCTATGGGTAAACACAATCGGACTTGATCAGACACCGACCACCCTGGTGGGCAAAGTGGCCTGTGACTTTGAGCTCATTCAGGATGCAGTTGACGCCATGTATGACGGCAACGTGATCAAGGTGCTCAGTGGAACCTTCCTTGAGAACGTCATGATAGACAAGTCGCTGACTTTGGAAGGTGCTGGATCGGGCAGTACCATCGTTGATGGCAATCAAGCCGGATCTGTGCTCACCATCGGCATGAACAATGCCGACGCGCAAGTAGCCCTATCGGGGATGACTATTCAGGGCGGTTCTGGCACCGATGGATATCAAGATGGAATAGCGTATCTGGTTGGAGGCGGCATCGTGAATTTCGGCCAGCTCGCAATTGCGAACTGCGTCATATCCAATAACATAGCTGGTACCAGCACAACTGAGGGATATGGCGGCGGCATTTATAACGGTGGCCATTATGTCGATGATATCTGGATTCCAGCCATTCTTGAAGTAACAAGCTGCAACATTTCAGGGAATGCCGCCCATCATTCCGGCGGCGTTGACAACGATGGGGTAGTAACGATAATAGACAGCACCATTTCCGAGAACATCGCCAGCTCAAGTGTCGGTTTTGTCGGCGGAGGCGGCATTATTAACTGGAATATTATGAATATAATAGGTAGCATAATATCAGATAATACCGCGGCATTAATTGGTGGAGGTATTGCTAACTTTGGCACACTAGATGTACAATATAGCACTATTTCTGGAAATGATGCAGGAACCGAGGAGAACGCAGTGAGTGGCGGTGGAATACAAAGTAGCGGCACGGCAACCATCTCGAATAGCGAGATCTTTGGAAATACAGCAACATGGGACGGTGGGGGGCTCCACAACTGGCAGGGCACGATGACGGTTACCGATAGCAATATCTATGGAAATACTGCAAATGAGAACGGCGGCGGCATCTATACCGGCGGCTTCGATAGCGAAAGCCCTGGATCGACAACGCTGAACGGATGCATGATCACAGGAAACGCTGCAGGAAACCTCGGTGGAGGAGTTGCCAACTTCCAGGAAGGATCGACGACGGCGACTGGATGTACAATTGCTACCAACATGGCAAATAAAGGTGGGGGCTTGGCAAACTGGGACGGCGGCGCTTTGACGATAGATAGCAGCACCGTTCGCAATAATAATGGCGCCCTTGGCGGTGGCGTGTATAACTCTGCACAAGAGGGCAGCAGCACACCGATCTATACTGAGCTTTCAATACAAGGTAGCGTCATCAACTCGAATACAGCGATCATTGACGGCGGTGGAGTCTACTGGAGTGTAACGGCGCCGATAATCATAGGCAGCACGATCTCCTCGAACACCCCGAACGATATCGCTCCGCCACTTTTTTAGGCTGCTGGTTGGGGTGATAAGCCCCTCCCCACAGCCATTCTCTTCGATAGAGCCGCTATCTCGGAGAGAAGATCTCCATGCCCGGATGGTTGGACTAAAACGCCATCCGATAGAGCGCAAGCTGTTGATCAACATGCTTGCAAGGGCGAAAGCACGGCTGTCCTTGCAGCCATCCGATCGTATACCGCTGAATCCATCATGGATCTCGCTTCGAGGGAAAGTTCATCTAGCAGGCGGCCCGTTCATAGTCCAGAGGAGAGATCTTTCATACCAGCGAGCCCGGAGTTCATAGGCTATGCCGCGGCGTTGTTGACCACGTTCGGCTTCGTCCCCCAGGTGGTCAAGATACTCCGGACTAGATCGGTGAGCGATGTGAGCTTTCCCATGTTGCTTCAGTACAGCATGGGCTGCCTTCTGTGGCTCGTATATGGCCTTCTTATCGAGAACGCCATTCTGATAGGCGCAAACGGGATCTCCCTAGGAATATTCGCCGCAGCGATTGCCTTGTATATCCGCTTCAGGCCCCGATCCCATGTTCATTCAGGCCTTGCGGCGCCAGCGGAAGGGCCCGCATAGCCCCATCCTCGGGTTCAACATATGCATTTATTAAGGATGGAGACAATAGTAAAACCCCGTATGTTAGCAAAGCCGTTGATCGTTCTCTTGCTGGCCATATCGCCCTTCATCTCAGGAGGCGTGGCCATGGATATGACATTCTTATTCTCGAACGGGGAGAACTCAGGAAGCGCTCGGGGATCTGATGGGGCGGGCCCGTCAGAATTTCGAAGCGGATGGGGGCCCAGTGGAAGCTTTGACCTGACCGATCCATTGACCGATCGCACAAGCACCCTTAGACCTCCTGTACACGTTGAAACCGTCGGCCCATGGGCCGAGATAGGGGGTCTTGAGAACTTCGATGGATGGAACCCCTGTTGTTACGGAAGATGGGCCGACATGAACCCCACTGAGACGAAGGACTGGGGCGCTGGTGGCATCTTCGATTGCACCTGCCTGAAGAACTCTCGCGCTGGCATGTACGGCTTGCCCGTTGGCGACGAGCCCTTCAAGCCGTGGGCGTGAAGGAGATCATGTCTGCAGCGGGGCCGGCCGGAAGGCAGGCCACGCTACCAGACCTTCAGGTCCACTCCTTCTATCCTCACCATCCTTCCCTCGGAGTGGACGACGACCCCCGAGTGCACCTTCTGCATCATGCAGTGCTCGGGAAGGAAGCGCACGGTCTCCCCCACATCTGGCACCCGCCCGCGGGAGACGAGCCCCTCGAAGGCCAAGACGATGCAGAGGCCTACGTCCTTGAAGATCGCATCCGGATTGCCCATTAGGTGCAACGGGCCTGTCATATGCACCGTTGCTATCCCCTGGCCGGAGGCGAGAACCCTTGCGAAATGGGTGATGGGGCATCCCAATGGGCGGTATCGCAGAAGATCGCCCTCATGTAATGCAACGCATGGATCAAACGGGTGGATGTCCTCTCGACAGGATGGCTCCCCCGCAAGGGGGGCGAGCGCGAGATCGGCCTCCAGGCCGTCTATCACGCCGCGTATCATCTCTTCCGCGCCGACAGCCCCCCTCGCTCTGGCGAGCTCCACCTTCAGCCGGGAGAGGTTCTTGGAAAAGCGCTCCTGCTTTAGTGGAGGACAGCCCTCGATATCCCCTCCCCTCAAGAGGTGCCGGGCAAACTCTCTGCAGCTTCGCCAACCGCACTCGCCGCAGTTGAATCCTGGAAGGAGCTGCTCGATCTCCACCCTCACTCCCCCTGATACTCCATGAAGCCATCAAGGTGGCGGAGGACGCCTCGGTGATACGCCTTTGCGACGCGGAGCTCCCCTGTGCAGAGGGTGCATATCGATAGGGGCGGGTTGTGCCGAAGCAGCATCTCCCCCTCAGCTTCAGGACCGCATCGAATCATCGTGGCAAGCTCAGTTGCACCCTTCCCGGAGAGGCCGTTAGCCTCGATTATGCGCGACCGAGGATTGGCCTCGAGCACCCTCTCCCGAAAAACCTCCCTCTCCGCCTGGGAGACGAGGTCCCCCTTGGTCATCACAACGACGTCGGCCGTTGTCAATAGGGGGCCAACCTTGAGGGGAGTGTTTGGACCTGTCGTCACGTCGATGACGCATATCGCAAGGGCGCGGTCGGGATAGGGGGCGCACCTCAGACAGAGGCCGGCCGTCTCGTTCAGAAGGATATCGGCGCCCTCTGCCGTCGCCCAAGCCAGCATATCGTCCACGTTGTAGATCGAAAAGTGGTCGGGGCACATATCCTTTGAGAGGCCTACGCGCACCGGAATATTCAGGCGGGAGAACCGCTGGTCGTCCTCGGTCCAGAGGCAATCGATCTTGACGACAGCCGGCTGGAGTCCAATCTCCTGGAGGGCTCTGGCCGTGTGCATCAGAACCGAGGTCTTCCCAGATCCAGGCGTGCCGGCAACTACCGCCAGCCTCAAAGGGCTGCCCCCACCGCCTCGCCCTGGCGAATGGCCTCCCGAAGCGTTGAGAGCCAGCGGTCCACCCGGAGCAGGTCGGAGAAGACGCCCTTCTCCCCATCAGAGGTGTTGATCACTTTGACCATCCCCCCATTCTTCATGACGATCCTTCGAGATGTCATCAGGGCGAGCATGGGGTCGTGGGTCACGACGACGACGATCTTTCCTTCTCCAGCCAAGAGGTTCAAAGCCTCCTGCTTCTTGATCCCGGCGTTCTCGATCTCGTCTATGAGGACTATGGGCGAGTCGCTAATGGCTGCAATATCCGCAGTCATCAAAGCCCTCGATTGCCCACCGCTGAGCATGGTGAGGTGATGCTCACGGCGAACAGGCTCCCCGGTGAGGGTGTTTGCAAGCTCGACGACGCGGTCGACGATCTCAGGGCCCTTGCCCCGGCTTTTCGCGTGCATCTTCAGGAACTCCTCCACGCTCATATCGGCGAGGAAGTGCATATTCTGGGATAGCTGGGCGACCGGCTTCTTGCGAGGATCGCTCCTGATCGCCTCCTCGGGAGGCCTGCCATCTATCAGTATCTCTCGGCGCGAGGATGTATCTCCTTGTGCGAACTGCTCCAGGTCGTCGATCAGTGTGCTCTTCCCCGAACCAGTGGGGCCGACGATGCCGAGGATCTCCCCTCGCACCATATCGATCCGATCCACCGCCTCGGGCCTGCCGTCCTTGTCCAGGCCGCCCAGTATGGTCAGCAACATATGCCTCTACCTCGCAATATCTCCCTGATCTTCGCCACGACCGCCTCTGCGGAATCGCCGTGGTGAACCGTCATATCATTTGTGATGTAATTCATTGTGAAGTCCTCCTTCAACCGGGAGATGCCACCCCCGGTGATATTGAGAAGAACGTGATCGCGATCCCCTATGCGTCCAGCACGCTTTGCCTGGATCAGTGCGGCGACGGCGACGGCCGCTGCGGGCAGTATATCGATCCCCTCGGCCTCTTGGAATAAGACCTCTGCAGCCTTTGCCTCCTCGTTCCCCACGCCATATACCGCACCGTTGGTTGATTGCAGGGCTTCTGCAACCCCGCCCGGTATCGCATAAGGCGGATGTCGATTGAAGAGGACGTCGTCGTACATCCCCCGGGGACATGTGGACTTTGGCCCCTCCAGGTCCATCCAGGCGGAGTGAATGGGGGCACATGGCAGGTTCTGGGCCAGATGAAGGCGTGGGAGGCGTTCCCCGAAACGACCGTCAGCGAGAAGCCTCATCGAGGCCTCCCAAGCAGCTATGCCGCCTGTTCCGCTTCCAACCGCCTGAAAGTAGTGATGAGGAAGCTTTCCTGCGCGAAGCACAGCCTCGAGCATAACCGTGCCCATGCCGTCCCTGCGAGCGATATTCCGGGCTCCCCCCTCGGCCTGGAAGCCCTCCTCCGAGGAGATGCTCTCCCCCAAGACGATCGCCTGATTGTAGTCCCCTTCAACTGCCACAAGGCAGATCGGGCCCTCCCCATCGATCGCCCAGAGGCGATGGAGGCTCTCCTTTGGAACCACGAGCACGAGCGGGAGGTTGGCTGCATTCGCCACTTGGGCAAAGGACCTCGCGGTATTTCCCGCTGATGCGACCACCATGATGCCTCCGCCGTTCTCCACAAGCCGCCGCATGGTCGGAGCAGCTTCCAGATCCTTGAACGAACAGCCTCTCAATGTGGCTCCGATCTCCGGCCAATAACCAGAGAAGCTGATCAGCAGGTTCTCCAAACCTAGCTCCCGAGCGAGCCCAGAGCTCTTGTAGCTCACAGCCCCTCCTCCCGTCCCCTTCAGAGGCTCGCGCACTGGCAGCCAGTCGATGAACCTCCATATGCCGGGCAGGTCGCGAGGGACAATCCTCCTTTGGATATACTCAGCCCTCGGAAGGCCATCATCCTTGCTACATCTCAGGGAGCAGGGGGGCAGGAGGTCTCCGCATCCCGTGCACCTGACCGAGTGTTCGCCCATAAGTGTAAATGGTTTGGGACGGGATATAATGTTTTCTGTTTGGGCCACTTATTTGACCTTATTGTGATAAAAGATATTTGTAACTTACACAATAAGGATTGAATATTAGATGCTGGAAGCGGGAACTACCCTGCAATCCTCGATGAAGGTCCACCATTTCAAGGCTATTATAGCGATCTATAACCCAGTGACACCATATATAATTTATAGTTATATTAATAATCCCAAAAGTACAAATATCCATCTCGCCTATCCTGATAGTATGCCCCATGCAGATAGGATTATGAGGGCGGCCTTCCAGTCGGATGAGAAGCTCCGCGAGGCATTGAGAGAGGTCCTCTCCGATCTGGGGCTCAGCGCGAGGGAGTTCTCCCGGCTCTCGGGAATACCCCAGAGCACGCTTTACAAGATCCTCTCAGGACATCGGGAGCCGAACATCACTACCCTCAGACAGATCGCAAAGACCGTCAGGCAGATCGAGGGCCCTGAGGGAAACTTCATCGCAATCATCGCCGCACGACCGGTCCTCGACAAGATCAGCGAGAAGAGAATGCGCATAGGCGATAAGATGCTGGTCCTCCGGGAGTACTCGGCAACGACGATAGAGGAGGCCATCATCGCTGCCATAAGGGCGGAGCGCGATGGGGCAGCGGCCCTTGTATGCGCTCCAATCGTCAGCCCAACGGTTGAGAAGCTGTTATCCATCCCCGTTGCAACGATCATCCCCAGGGAGAGCGTGATTCGGGCAATCGAGATCGCCGCAGGAAAGATCGAGTAGAAACAATCGAGCGACGAAAGGTTATTTATCTCCCCATGATATGGGCTGTCCGGGAGGGGATCCCATGAGAACCTTATCTCTGATTCTTGCGCTGATGGCCTTAGGGGTCGCGGCGATGGCCACGCTGGCGGCAGATTTCGATGGCTCATTCGCAACCTCCAATGCGAACGAAGGAGATCGCTTCTTTAGCGTATCCGGAAGCTTCGCCAGATCCTGGATCGATGCCCTCCAGAAGGAGACCGATATATCGCCGGATGCTTCAAACGACCTCTGGAGCTGGGGAGGGACACCCAGGGGAAAGGCAATTGAGGATGGGATGCTCGTTGAGATCAACCTTACTAAAAAGGCCAACAACTACAGCGACTGGCTTGGAAGTTCCCTCTACCAGGAGCCTATTCTGGTCAACAACGCCACATATGGCCAGAACAACCAATGGATGCCGCCCTTCTGAGCGCATAAGGCTCTGCAGAAAGGCTTTTATCGATCGCAGGTCCGATATGTAATGGCGATACTTTATGAGAATGGGCATAGTCCTGGTCATATCTCTGCTCCTGGGATCTCTTTGCCCTTTGACCGCGGCCGATCTCCCTCAAAGCGTGGGAGGCGACTTCGGTCGGGCATGGCTTGACGAGTTCATGAAATACAATACCGTCCCGACAGAGGAAGAGAAGACAAACGACCTCTGGAGCTGGGGTGGGGTTCCAAGGGGCAAGACCCTCGTAGACGGAAAGCTCGTTGCCACTAACATTACCGCCACTAACTGGAGCGCCGACTGGCTGGGAGAGACGCCTCTTGGGGATCCGGTCCAGATCAACGCAACAGAGGGATCAAACGCCCTCTCCCCATTGTACCTCTCGTCCGATCCATGGATTAGGGCCCAACAGCTAGGAAGGCCGGTCAGGGCGAACAGGGATGACTATCCGGAGTACTTCCCGTGGTTCAAAGGGTCGCGATGATGGGAACGGGGATGGATCTATGAAAGAGGACGATCGTCTGGATGGCCTCCTCGAAGAGCTCAGAGAGGTACATGAGGATATAAGGCTCATCTCCGCTCGCGATGTCGTCGTTGCCAATTGGGTCAGATTCAAATGTCGTTATGGGTGTAGGGCTTACGGAAAGCATCTATGCTGTCCACCTTACGCCCCGACGCCGGAGGAGACGGCAAGCGTGCTCGCCGATTACGAAAGGGCGATACTGGCTCGATTTGAGGCCCCGCCCAATCCGGATGTGCCGCCAAAGAGGCTCCATCATCACCTCTGGGACTCGGTCACTCGCATGCATAAGGCCGTATTCCAGCTGGAGAGGGTGGCCTTCCTCCGGGGATTCTACAAGGCCTTTGGCTTCTATGCCATGCCCTGTACCCTCTGTCAGAGCTGTGTGATCGAGGAGAGGCTGGATGAGGGGGAGGAAGTAGGCCCCCTGGAGGCGATCAAGTGCCGACATAAGGATGTGATGAGGCCCTCCATGGAGGCCTGCGGAATCGACGTCTTCCAGACGCTGAGGAACGCGGGCTATGATCCCGAAGTGCTGACCACCTATTCGCAGCATGTAGAGCTATTTGGGCTGCTTCTGATCGATTAAGGCCGCCCTTGCTATCCTTTCGCCTCTGGCTCGTTCGATTGCATTCTTCTGCCCTTCCGCACATGCCTCGGGACGATCAGACGGGTCGAGAGCCGATCGTACTAGGGTTCCAGCTTCGCCCCCTCCAAAGGTATTATGTACCCCTACCCCAACCCTCCCCTTTCATAGGCAAGAGTAAAGGGTTAGCATCATGATCGCCAAAGAGGAGATATGGGAGATCCTGAAGGGCTACGACCCTCGGGATATCACAATTGCCACGGTCTGTTCCCACAGCAGCCTCCAGATATTCCATGGGGCTCGCTTGGAGGGCTTCAAGACCGTGGGCATCTGCATAGGCGAGCCCCCTCGCTTCTACGACGCCTTCCCCCTGGCCAAACCAGACTCCTTCTTCTGCCTTGACTCCTACAAGGCATTGGTGGAGGAAGCCGAGAAGCTAGTGGATCAGAATGTCATAATCGTGCCCCATGGCTCTCTCGTGGAGTACCTGGGAATCGAGTCATTCGAGCGCATGGCCGTGCCCACGTTCGGCAACCGGCGCGTCCTCGCCTGGGAGAGCGACCGAGAGATGGAACGGGAGTGGCTCTTGAGAGCGGGGGTGAACGTGCCCATGCGGTTCGAGAGCGCCGAGGCAATCGACCGACCGGTCATCGTGAAGTATCACGGCGCCAAGGGCGGCAGGGGTTTCTTCATCGCCAAGAACAAGAGAGAGTTCCAGGGCAAGATCAGGAATGACCAACGCTACACCATCCAGGAGTTCATATTGGGCACCAGGTATTACATCCACTTTTTCTACTCCCCGATACGTAGCGAGGGATACCGTCTGAAGAGGGGCACGCTCGATATGCTCGGCATAGATCGGCGCGTGGAGTCCAACGCAGACGAGATCTTTCGCATAGGATCGGTGAACGAGCTGGAGGAGGCGGGGATCTATCCAAGCTTCGTGGTCACCGGAAACCTGCCCCTTGTCCTGAGGGAGTCACTGCTCACCCGCGTCTTCGAGCTGGGGGAGAGAGTTGTGGAGACATCCATCGATCTATTCGGGGGCATGATCGGACCCTTCAGCCTGGAGACGATAGTCACAGACGACCTCGAGTTCAAGGTCTTCGAGATATCCGCTCGAATCGTTGCCGGCACCAACCTATTCATCAACGGCTCGCCCTACTCGGATCTGATAGAGAGCAACCTCTCCACCGGAAGGAGGATCGGCCAGGAGATCTCCCTCGCGAGAGAGAAGGACCTCCTCTTCGAGGTGGTGAGCTAGGGGAGAAAAGGCTTATCTTGACCGGCAATCCAAAACGTACTCCTATGTCCGGTCAGATAGATACCTTCCGCGATGCTACCGCGCTTCAGTGCGGTTTCCTGGAGAAGCTGCTCCACCTCGATATGTCGGATGTGGCCAGCTTCTCCGACGCCATTGTATCATTTCTTCGGTCGAGCAACGAGAACAAGTTCGTCTACGGCCTGGCCGCCGGTCGCAGTGCCCTCTCGCTCTATAGCTTTCTTCAGCTGCTCCAGAACCACTTCGACAACGTCTTCCCCTGTACGCTCGAAGACCCCCTCCAGAACCACTTCGACAACAGCAAGAAGAACCTGGGAATAGCCGTCTCCGGGTCGGGTGAGACGCCCTCGGTGAACAAGTACATCTACGACGTGATCAGCCACGGTGGCTCCATCGAGCTCATCACCGCGAACAAGGACGGCACGGCCTACGACCTCGTCAAGGACTACGAGAAAGGCTCCATACTTGTGATCGAGGGAAGGACAAAGTACGCCACAGACAAGGAGATGCGCTCGCGCCTATCACCACTTGGCACCGAGTTCGAGCTGGAGGTACTGGCATTCCTCAACGCCGTCTTCATGGACGTCCAGATGAGGCTGCAAGGGGTCTGCGAGAAGTCCTGCCCCAAGTATCGCTCAACAATCGTGGACTTCGAGGAGAACGCCCGGCTCATGATGGATATGGACGGAGAGCGGCTGGAGCGCTGGTTCGGCCGCCTCTTCCCCCGAAGCGGTAGATATATCATCGGCGGGGTGGGCAGGTCCGGCCTGGTCGCCCGGGCATTCGAGATGAGGTTCACCCATCTGAACAAGTCCAGCTACTGGGATAGAGACTTCAACACGCCGAGCTTCCAGATAGGAGACGTCTACCTCCCCATTAGCGGCAGTGGAAACAGCTACGAGATCCTGGAGGGCACCCTCAACGCCCAGCGAAGGAGGGCTGATGTAATGCCCATAACCTCCAATCCCGACTCGAACCTGGTCTCCTTGATCGAGCGGTCAGGCAATGCCGACGACATAGTCCACATACCGGTGAAGGAGGACTATAGAGAGATCTTCCAGGGGAAGATGACGCCGACAAGCTGGCTTGTCTCGAACTACTCGAAGTATCGCTACCCAATCTTCGAGATAAATACGTCCATATTCACGAACAGCGTTGTCGCGGTTGGAGCACAGTTCCTTGGAATCGTCGAAGATGGCATGAGGCGCATGCACGTATGATCCGATTGTTGGCGCTCGCCGACACCCACCTGGAAGGAAGGATGCCCCATCTCATCTCATCCAGGCTAGAGGGTGCAGACCTCCTGGTACATGCCGGGGACTTCACGACGATCGAGGCGTTGCGCTCATTGGAAGAGATGGGGCAAGTTGAGGCCGTCTTCGGCAACAGCGACTCTCCGACCCTCAGGCGAATTCTGCCGGAGAGGCGGGTCTTCGAGGTGGAGGGGGTCCGAATCGGGATCGTCCATCAGGCCTCCCTCTCCAGGGACTCGCTTGGACCCATAATGCTTGCGAGAGAGATGGAGGCAGACATCCTCATCTTCGGCCATATCCATCGCCCCCTTGTCGAGGAGATCAAAGGAAAGCTCATCCTCTGCCCCGGAAGCCCCACGCTTCCCCGCATGTCGCCGCCCACGATTGCGGAGATCACCATAGAAGATGGGCTCTCGAGGGGACGGATTATCCCCCTGGGCGAGCCTGTATGCAATTACTTGAGGTATGCCCGATCACTCGCCTCCTCTGGAGATCCTAGGGAAGAGGAGCCATCCCATGATCGTCAGGAGGCCGCCTCCGACTAGCACCTGGGTCGGCAGCTGCATCAGCATGAAGGCGCAACTGAGGATTCCGAGGACAGGCAAGAGTGGCATCCATCCCAACGAGATGGGAACCCGAAAGGGCCTGATCAAATGAGGCTTGCACCATCGCAAGCGGATCAAGGCACCGTTTACGGTGATGAAAGCGACGTAGATGGTGAAGTTGGTCAAGTTGGCCACAAGGACGATATCTCCCACGAGGACGAATATCATGGAGACCGCCATGGTAACCAGTATGGCATTCCTTGGCGTCCTCCTGCCAGGATGGACAGAGGACAGGGCGTGGGGCAGATGGGACGAGCGGGCCATTCCATATATCATGCGAGATGAGGCGAGGAGAAGGAGCAGGACGGTGTTTGCCGTGGCGAAGAGGGCGATCACAGAGATCACGACGAAGGCATCCTTTCCAAGAGCGGCGAAGGCGATCTCGGCGAAGGGTGCAGGGGAGGCTCCAAGGGGCTCCCAACCCATGACGCTCACCGCGCTTACGGCAACCATCACGTAGAGGAGAATGCATATGGCAACTGCGCTGATCAGCGCCCGGGGAATCGTCCTCTCTGGGTCCCTCGTCTCCTCGGAGAGCTTGACCATCTCCTCGAAGCCCTGGTAGGCGAAGAAGAGAAGGGCTGAAGCCTGGAAGACGCCGGAGATCCCGGATGGCATCTCAAAGTAGTTGACCTCCCCGAGATAGGGAAGTCCCACGAAGATCACCAACAGTAGGCCGAAAGCCTCGACGAAGGTCGCAAGGATTGCCAACCAGGCCGCCTCTTTTATCCCAACTAGCAGAATCAGGGACAAGAGCACTATCAGCAGAAGGGCGGAGGGCATGGCTGGGACCCCAAGGAGGGCTCTTAGGTATGCAGCAAATCCCAATGCCACCGCGGATGCGCCAACTGCCCCGCTCAGTATGATCAACCAACCGATCACCAGGGCAGGCCTTGCTCCGAAGGCCTGCAGCGTATACTCATGCTCAGCGCTCGCCTTCGGGAAGAGGGAGGAGAGCTCGGCGTAGCTAAGCCCTGTGAGGATGGCAACAATCGCGGAGAGGACGAAGGCGAGCCAAACGGCATTGCCCGCAAGGGCGGAAGCCTCCCCGATCAGGGCGTATATCCCTGCTCCAAGAGTCAGGCCGACGCCGGTAAGGGTGACCTCCAGCCAGCCCAGCTCTCGCTTAAGTGCAGGGCTATCGTTCTCCAATATGGCCACTCCTGATAGAACCAAGGATGGAGAGGATTAACCCCGCCCTTTCCTCAGGCGAGGGGAAACCTCTCCGGATTCACCACGGACCAGAGTCCACTTATTCCTTGGCCGTTGACATCGCCGGGGCTGATATCATCCACGAAGGTGTAGAGCGGCCATCCCTTATAGGTCATCTGGACTGTTCCATCGTCCCTGACCATGGCTGCGAAGTCGCTCGCATCGAGCTTTGCTGGGACGATTATCTCAGCCGCGAAGAAGGGAGGCCAGTTGGCGGCACAATCACCATAGCAGGCGCTTGACTCGTTTCCCGGAGCATCCTCTGCAAAGAAGTAGAGGGCAAAGCCCATATCGTCGGCTAGATAAGAGCCGAGGGTCTCGTTCTCCTTCAGCGTTACCGTATAGTTCGAATCCTGGCCCATCGCCACGAAAGAAAGAAGGACAATGGCCAACAACGACAGTCTCAATCCATATCCCCACGACAGATCATTCACCCCTGAGAAGGGTAGACCGGTTGCGTATTAAATCTTTCGTGAGATCAGCCCTCGTCGCCACCGGCCAGCCATTCGCAAAGCTCGATCACATTGGTCCTGCCCCAACCTTTCTTGCGGATCATTCGTCTCCGCTCAAGTGAGATCAGAATGCCGGTCAGGGACGACTTGGGGATGCCTGTCTCGTACCTGATATTCGCTTGCGTCATCCGCCCGCCATGAGAGATCAGAGTCTCCATGACAGAACGCTCCCTAGCTGTCAGCGTCTCCATCACTGCTGCCATCTGGGTACTCACCTCAAGGGGCCCAGCGCCGAATACGACCTGGCCGTCGGTCGCGTCCGCCTCCTCCGAAGTCCTCGATGGACCTGCGTCGCTTGGGGTGACGGCCTCTTCTAGCCCACCCTCGCCATCATCCGAAGCTCTCTCCTTGGAAGCGCCATCATCCGAAGCTCTCTCCTTAGAAACGCCATCATCCGAAGCTCTCTCCTTAGAAACGCCATCATCCGAAATCCTCTCATCGGGTCGGCCATCCTCATGGTGGGGCTCTCGCTCGACCGAAGGCTCGCCCCCTCCATCGCCAGATGACCTGCTTCGAATCCTCCAGAATCCCAGGAGGAGGAGTATCAGCCCCGCTGCCACGGCTAGGGCGAGGGGCAGCGGCAGGCCGCTGTAGGACGACTCCGCCTCGTCCTCCTGAGCCGACTCAAGCGGCTGGCGAAACTCGATTGCCAAGGCAGGATCCTTCACCGCCTGGCCTTGAAACTCGATCACCATCGAGTCGTTCGAGGCGGATACTAGGTATTCCAGCCCAGGGGAGGGGCTGATCCTGCTGAGCAAGACCCTGCCCGGGAGGTAGAAGGCGACATGGAAGTCGTCGTAAGGGGTCATGGTGGAGAAGTTGATTGCCCAAGCCTCCCCCGACTTCCAGGTTAAGGAGTCTGTGATCGCATAAAGCTGTCCGCTCTGGTCATCGTAGCTGTACTGGGAGGATCCAAGCACCGAGAGGCCGCCAAGGCCTTCTGGATCCACATAGCCGGTCAAGAGGGCTCGGCCTGACTCGTCGACGTAGACGTCGAGGAAGAGGGAGGAGGAGCTGGAGAGGCTGGCCTCGGCCGAACCTACTGCGATGATGGATGCGATCACAATTAACACGATGGCAGCAAATCGCGATCGCTTGAACGCTCCCACTCTCCCTCTGCAGGACTTCACCTGGAGATCAACCCTGGCACTCCGAAAGCAGCTTCTCGTTCACAACGCCCCGAGGCCCATCCTCCGAGAAGATCTGGGCCTCGAAGAACATGACATCGGTCTCCTTATCCAGCCACGCATCCGGAGGCAATCCTGCCTTCAGGCATGTCTGAGCCAGGAAGTCCATGGAGTCGAAGCCCCACTCCGTCGCCACCTGAGGGAGGAGCAGCCCGGAGAAGATGCCCCGGGAGACTATCAGCCCGTGCTTGCCTATCCTCACCTCATCAGGAAGCCTTCGTTTCTCCACCAAGAATGGCTGCGGCTCGGTCAGAATGGTAACTTCAACTATCAGGCGGTCGAGCTCGTCAGCCCCTACTTTTGGGAAGCGAGGATCGCCGGTACCTGCCTGGATTGCCGAGTCGATTATGGCCTTGCCCAGGGGCATGACGGGCTGGGGATAGCCTATGCATCCACGGAGCTCTCCACACTCGTGGAGTGTTACGAATACGCCGCGACGCTCTTGAAATACGCCCGGCAGGTCAACGCTTGCGATCCTCTCATGCCGATCTATGTATGTTGTAAGTGCCTCTCTGGCCAGGGAGACTGCCATCTTTCCCTCATCCAACGTGAGCATGGCATTCCATCGACGGGATGGGATTAAAATCTTGTGCGAGGAGTGACATTCCAAGGCCGATCGATGATGGATCATCAGAAGCATGGAAGCCAGTCGATGCTGACTTCGCCCGATGAGTTCCCCGACCAGAGCTGGATAAACTTCTCTACGGAGAAGACCCCGGTCATGTCTTCCACCGAGCGGCCTACTACCATCGGCCGCCCGAGGCGACCTTGCTCAACCGATTGCCAGGCAATATGGGCGCTGCCTATCACCTCCGAGTTGATGCTGGCCTCCAATGAGCCAGTGCCTGGTCCGTACGATCTGCTGGAGATGTGCGAGTCGATCAACAGATGCTCGGCATCGTTATAGGACTCTGTGAAAGCAGCTCCGGCGTCGTAGTTGGCGACGGAGACTCCATAAGACCATTTGGTGTCCCTTCCTGCGGCGAAGTTCACCGGCACGAGCGCGGCGGAGCAGGTCATCCAGGCCAGCAAGAGGACCAGCAGGGAAAGCCCTAACATCCTTCGGCATCTCATAAAAATTCGATCTGCGATTGACGTGAAATGGTATAAAGCTGTCGCTCGCGTTTCTCATCCTCGGGACGAGGACCACTAAATCTACCGATCCCTGTAGATCCGCTCTTCAGGGACGAGATATATGGTCCAGAAGGAGAGGACTGTGATCAGGGCCTTTATCGCGAGATTGGTCTGAAACATCTGCACCATGGTCTCGGAGCTGACAATACCTGAGAAGGCGATGAGGGGGAAGAGCAGGCTGTCTACGGGGATTGATAGGGAGTTCGAGACGAAGACCCTCGTCCATTGAGGCCTGTTCATTCCCCATCCACCCGCCCATTGTTCATATACGAACGTGTCCAATAGCTCGGCGATCAGCCCTGTGATGATAGATCCCAGCACCACCCTCATCTGGAGGGAGAAGATCGAGTGCCACCAAGGCCCCCCAGCATCGGCAAGTCCGAATAGAAAGGACCATGCCGCCTGACCGCCAGCCTGACTCCAGCTCGGCTCGGCAGGAAGGAGGACCACAAGCTGGAAGTAGAGGGCCGCTCCTAGGCAGGCACCGGCGCTGAACCAGATGGTGGTCAAGGCAGCCCTCCTTCCCAACTGCTTGTGTATTAGATCCCTCCAGGTGAATGTGAGAGCATAGATGAAGCCAGCATCCATCACCAGATCTCCGAGGGAGACGACCTTCGTTGCTGCCACGTTCCCGGCAAGGGCGAAGAAGATGTAGGTGCCGCAGAGGATTATCGTGGCCTGGGTGCGGTCCATCTTGAACGCAAGCATGCGCTTTACAATTCCGTGGCTCATATCATCCCCCATCTGTCGCTACCCCAGCCATCTACCCTTCAGCTCCTGAAAGGATCCCTCCCCTATGCTCTTCTGGATATTCCTCATGAGGGCGAGCACGAAGTGGAGGTTGTGAATGGATGCGAGACGATAGTAGGATAGCTCGTTTGCCGCAAAGAGGTGTCTCAGATAGGCGCGGGAGTAGCGCTGGCAGGTGGGGCAGGAGCATCCTGGATCGATTGGGAGATCGTCCGTCCTGAATCGGGCGGCCTTTATGGATATCCGGAAATGGTTTTCAGGGCGCCCCCCAGACTCCGGCGAGATGTAGAGGCTGCCCCTTCGGGCAATCCTCGTCGGATTTACGCAGTCGAAGGTGTCCACGCCCCGCCCCACAGCCTCAAATATATCGTCGATCTCGCCTATGCCGAGCAGATGACGTGGACGGCCATCCCCCTCCAAGGCAGAGACCACCCAGTCCAGCACTCGATGCATATCCTCCTTGCTTTGGCCAAGCGACCCACCGATCGCCAGGCCGTCGAAGGGCAGCGAAGCGGAGAAATCGGTGCTCTCCCGGCGGAGGTCCTCGAACCAGCCCCCATGAATCACGCCGTAGATGGCCTGCCTCTTGTCCCTGCATTGGAGGGAGATTTCGCCCCAGCGGTGGCTTCGCTCCATAGCCTCCTTGATGTACTCGTATTCCGAGAGGGGCGATGTGCACTCGTCGAAGGCCATTACGATATCCGACCCCAAGTTGGATTGTATGACCATGGATTTTTTAGCATCGAGCCAGTGTCTAGCTCCATCGTGCTGGCTCCTGAAGGCGATTCCCTCATCAGTGATGCGGGTCAGGTTCTCCCGACCTTCGCCGAATCGCCTTTTCCCTGGAAAGATGCAGCCGATCTTTCCGATGTTGTGCTCCCGCCCTAGGCCGAACGAGAAGGCCTGGAACCCCCCGGAGTCGGAGAATATTGGCTTTGGAAAGCTCATGAATCGATGCAGCCCGCCCAGATCGCGTATCACCTCGTCGCCGGGCGACTGATGCAGGTGGTAGGTGTTGGCAAGGGCACACTCTGCCCCGAGCTGCTCCAGATCGTTTGAGTCAAGCGACCTCACCGAGGCGAATGTGGCAACGGGGACGAAGCAAGGCGTATGGATGCACCCCCGCCTGGTACTGATAGTCCCCAACCGGGCTTTGCATCTGCAATCCTCCTTGAGGATCCTAAAGGAGAACTGATCGGTCATCGTCGCCCTCCGCGATCCATTGGCAGTCTCGCCTGAGATCCAATCTCCGCCATGTTGTCCTCATTGTGGGAGATTTCCCGGCACCCGGCCGGTCACTCTTCGCCCCGCCATACTAGGATATCCTTATGAGGCGAACCACTGTCTCGTTGCTTATATCGGGAACGCCGGTCCAAGATATGATCTCCAGCTCATCGTCCGAGAGAACCCTCATCTCGATTGTCCCAAACATAGTCCCATTGCCCTTAGGCACGTCGGCATATTCCATGGTTAAGTTCTCTCTGTTCAAGGTGCCATGGCCTAGAGCAGTCCAGCTATAAGGCCCGGGATCATCGCCCACACCTTCAGCCAGAAGCCAGACCTGATCGCCCAGCTGGCGGATGTAATAGTCGACCTCGTATGGTTGATCCTGCCAATATCCGGTGAGGTCGAAGCCCATCGACTGGATGCTGCAGAGGAGCGCCAATGCCGCAGCCAAATAGATTGCCCTCATCTCGCTCATCTCCTTGGGAATCCGAGACCCCCATCCAGTGTGATTTCTCATAGTAGATATATTCGTTTGCAGGCTTCATAATGCGGCCTTGGCCCTCCAAGAACGGTTTTAAAAATGTCGTCCTGGTGGCAGGAAGCATTTATCCAATCTCGTGCTGCTGCTGATGATTTTTGCTATGGTCCCTCCAACCATGGCAGAGGATGGTGGGGGCGGGCTGCCGGAGTCAACAAAAAATTTTGCTTTTGCGCATGTAAACTTGCGAAAAAGCTAAATCCAATAACTTTGATCTCGGACTACTGGAGTTTAGTAGATGCCTTCATTGGATTCGACTTGGCTTTCTGCCACTGGCGTGCTGATAGGGATCCTCATCTTCGCATTCAAGGTCAGCCTTGGATCAGGTCTGGCTAGCCTGAACCGCAACGAGGTGCATACCATCGCCGCATGTTACTTAGTGATCTCTTCGATCATGGGCATGGCAATAGGGCTGATTCCCGAGGATATGCTTGGAGTCGCCCTAGATGCGGGAGTGTCAATGCACATCGCAATCGCCTTGCTCCTGGTGACAATGGGGGTGATTACAGCCAGGAACTGGAACCATCACCATCAAGATATCTCCCGAAAGACATTCTGGATTCTCTCCATGCCCTGTCCGGCCTGCCTGGCTGCGACCTTCATCTCCTGCAGCTTCCTCTCAAAGCTTCTGGAGATCGCTCCCTGGAAGATGGGCATCTTGGTGGGCTCTCTCTTCTCCATCGGGATCATCGCCTTCTCTTCAGCCCTGGGACGAAGGCGGAGATCTCCTTCTGGGATGGGGAACGCCATGATATTCCTCGGACTCTTCTACATATTATCCATACTCCTGATCCCTGCCTACCTGGATTTCCAGAAGATCTCCATCGATTTCGCGAACCTGCCTGCCACTGATATGTTCTGCTCCTATCTGCTGATAGTATCATTTGTAGCCCTCGGATTCCTCGGCAGGATGCGGGGGGTCTCTCTCTGAGCCTTTATGAAGCGAGCGTTGGCCTTCTGTATATCTTTTCAACCTCACTTCTCTATCCGGTTATTGCAGGCCTCTTGCTCATGTTTGCATGGTCTTTGGCCCTTCTAGGGTCCTTGATAAACGAGTACACATCCAGACGCAGGATATTGGAAGAGCTGGAAGATGCAAGCATAAGGGCTGCAGAACTGACCAAGGTTGGACGGGCAGAGGAGGCCGCTCTGATCCTCAAGAGCTATAAGTCCCCAGTCCAAGTCGCGCGAGCGCTTGAGGAGCTGGCCCGATCGTTGGAGCGGGGGCTATTCATCATCAAATTCGAGAAGATCCTTCAGGATGCCGAGCTAGGCATGGCAAAAGCCCTGGAGCCAATGAAAATCGGAGCAAAGGCGGGGCCCATTCTGGGGCTGATGGGAACCCTAATACCAATGGGGCCAGCCCTCATCGGCCTATCACAAGGCGACATAAGGGCTCTCGCAGATAATCTTGTCATAGCCTTTGCGACCACGGTTATAGGCTTGGCTGTGGGTGGGATATGTTACGGAGCCTTGGTGATCAAGTCCAGGTGGTACAGGCAAGACCTGAGCGACTTGGACTATGCCGTGGAGATCATGCGGAGCAAGGTAGATGAGACGACATAGGCTTGGTCTCTTGGACGGCCCGGAGGACGAGGACCCCATGAGCGGCGTGGCCAACCTCTTCGACACGGCTATGGTATTTGCCGTTGCACTCCTCCTCGCCCTGGTCGTATCCTATAACGTCCCAGAGATGCTCGATCCAGATGCCAGCGTGACCATCGTCAAGAATCCAGGCGACCCCAATATGCAGATCATCATCAAGAACATGGACGAGATCCAGGTTCTCGATATGACCGACGAGATCACAGGTGGCCAGGGCACACGGATGGGAACTGCATACAGGCTTGAGAGCGGACAGGTGGTCTACGTTCCAGAGAACCTCACCGCCCCCGCTAAAGAGGCATGACGCCTTAATTCGCGGAGGATGCCCCTATCCATATCATGTCTCTGCTGGAATGTAGACCCAAAGCTCCCCATTGCCGCCCTTCACCCCCGCCAATGGCACCATTGAGCCTCCATCGTCAGCTGTTGCTGGGCTGGGCGTCTGTGCTGAATGTGATAAGGTCTCCCGTAAATGGCCTCTTGAAAGAGAGCCACTGGCTAGTTCCTGAGCGCTCTATAAGACATTCCCACAGGGCCTCATCACTTCCGACGACGAAGACCCGCGTCTTCTCGCAGAGAGAAGAGATGTGGTGGGGTGAGGCGGCGAGGAGGTCCTTATTTAGCTCCGCACCCCCTTACACGTAGTATTCCCTTCTGCCCCCAAACGCCCCGCCACAAAGATTACATTCTGATTATATAGTTATACAATTATTCCATTGTCCTCCCGGCAGATATCCTGTATCTCCTTCGAGCGGGCGATGACCTCGACCAAGTTGGTCGCCGATCTGCCCCATGCGGTTGCCTTTGCAGTGCTATTCTGCTCAAGGAACGCCCGGTCAAGCCACCATACGCCCTCCCAGTAGGCGTCTTCGGTCCTGCCCCATAGACTGGAGGCCTTTTCCGGCGGATGCATGCCCATGATCCGAACCGTCTCCCACATCGTGGCTTTGGCGTCGTTTTGGAGGCCGAATACAAGGTCCTCAGGCTCCTTCCCTACGGTCAAGTTGACGTAGACGCCGGCCTGGCCGCAAGCCAAGGTACCCCAATAGGGCATGCCGGGATTGCCGGTGCAGATGGATACCACGCCGTCGGCCGGGACCGCTATGGCGGAGTAAAGCGTTGCCACATCAGGCCGGAAGCGGTTGATGGTATTGGTGCTCCAGGGATCCATAAGATGCCATTCACTTCCATCCCACCAGTCGACCTTGGACTGGATCTCGACGGCAGTTTGGTAGCTGACATTGCCCAAGTGGTCGTCGATCATCTTCTCAACGGTGATATAGCGATAGTAGCTGGAGGGATAATACTTCAACGGATCCCATATGGGTTGAGATGGCTTCATCGCCGGGTTGAGGTAATGGTTCGTCACCACCAGGTAGTCGGACTCGTTGTTGTCTCCTGACCGTCTGACCCCATATCTCGCCCGCGTGGCCTCGAGGACGGAGACGTTGCCGCTCGAGTCCATGAGCATATGGCTTAGGCCGAACATCCTCGTAGAGTTGATAAGGAAATCCAATGCCTCAGGAACCGTTCTGCATGTCATTCCCACATAGGGAAGCGTTAAAAAACCGGTCAATCCGGGGCCACTGTCACCTGGACCCTTCATGGATCCGGCAGCCATTATATAGGTCAATCCCAACTGGTTGAAGGCGCAGTTGCTGCCGGTGCGTCCTATGCCTGAGGGAACGATGCATGAATATCCCGATTCTGGATACAGTGCGAGGATTGCGGAGTAAGAGTTCGAAGGTATCTGATAGTAATCGAAGTTGGTAGCCGCGATCGCATCGGCTCCTGTGGCGTTTCCAAAGGCCGCAAATGTCGTGCAATGATCCGCTGGCTGCGGCCCTTCCCTTCCTCCCCAGTAAAGCATCACAAGACAATCTTCAGGGAAAAACGGCGTCCCTTGATCGTTCATGGAGTCAGACATTCCATGGAAAAAGGAGACGAAATCGAAATCGGGGAGCTCCTTTATGATGTAATTGCAGTATATAGAGCAGTTCTCCAGTATCTCCTGGCGTGAGCTTTTCGCAAGGGCGCTCGCCCAGGCGGCGTCCCTAACGATTGAAATGTAATCCCGTTGCTGGAGGGCGTACTGATATCCCATCTCGTAAGGGTCACCCTGAAGGACTACAACCGGCATTATGCCGGGAGGGGAAAGCGGAAAATCCGATACGGCGTTTATGAGAATATCGGAACTCCCGGTAATATCGATCGAGGATATACAAGGGGATGTATCTGCGTTCTTATTCGAGTTTTCGGTATCAGAAAGGACTATGGGGGGAGACAACAGAAATACCAGAACAAGAAGCGCAAATGGGAAAAGAGAGCTAGCTATTCGTTCCTTTAACATGCATCTATATACATTATATTAGGATAAATCCCTTTTGCCCATGTAATAAATTGCTAATGTTAGATTTCAACTAAAATATAGAGCCCTCCCTTAAGACGAGAAGGGAGAAGCCCAAATGTACAATATATTTTATCTATCCAGAGAAACCCCTGCCGTTGACGCCGAGGCCTGAGGCTCCTCTCTTGCCGTCGGAGCCTGCAAAGCCGTTCAACCCGACATCCTTCAGCACCTTGAGGTCTAAGCCCGCTTCGGTCTCAATCTCCTGGAAGAGGAAGCCCATGCCGTAGCCCTTCTCCCCTCCTTCGCCGCCAGCTCCCCCGACTGCCCCGGTACCTGCGCCTCCCCTGCCGATGCCTCCAGCAATCCCGAAGAGAGCGCTCGATTCGCCGTCGTTCATCACGCCGGTCGCATAGGCCACTCCGCCCTGGGCATAGCCGCCGAAGCCATCCCCGCCGAAGCCGCTCCCGCCACGGCCGCCATCACCGCCGGCTCCTCCGCTTCCGCCGACTGTGATGTACTTGGGGTAAGGCCTCTTTCCGCCCTCGTTGCCCGATAGGCTGCTGAGTATGAAGTTGCCCTCGGCATCCCCTCCTCTGCCGCCCTGGCCGCCGGCCCCGCCAATGCCGCCTGCAGCCGAGCCGCCAACTCCTCCGCCACCGGAGGCGGAGTTGGAGGAGATCGTAGTCTCTGTCGATGATAGTATCCCGGCGAATACTGCAGCGCCTCTTCCATCCCCGCCGATTCCGCGTCCGCCGGAACCAGATGCCCCGCTTCCACCCCTCCCGCCATCTCCGCCGGATCCTGCAAGGCTCAATCCGATTCCGATTCCCTTCGAATCTGTCTCTTGACAGTTGGGATCGTCGAACAGGTCGGCACCGATGCCGCTTACGTCGCTATCGACATCACCGCCGCTTCCGCCTCTCCCGCCGGCTCCTCCTCGGCCCCCGCTCCCGGTGCCGCCGTAGCCGCTTCCTCCCATGACCTGGTTCTGGGATAGCTGAGATTGGTCGAGGACCAAATGTCCCTCGACATAAGCTGCGCCGCCTACGCCTGAGCCGCCCCTGCCTTCGCCGCCAAGGGCGTCGCCGCCAGAGCCGCCACGGCCGCCATCGCCGCCATCGCCTGCGAAGCCTATGCCGATTCCAACTCCACGGCCACCTTCCCCGGACTTCTGCTGGGATCCGAAGAGAAGCTCGATCTCGTATAGCACTCCACCGTCGGTCCCAAGCCCGCCATCTATTCCGCCAGCGACGCTTCCGCCATTGCCGCCAGCGCCTCCGGCACCGCCTGCCCCGCCTACGGCTGAGCCGCCCTCACCGCGTCCGCCGCCTACGACGTTCGAAGCGATCTGAGAGCTTCTGATTCTCTGGCCGTAGAGTTCGCCGGCAAAGCCTCCGCCGGTCCCGTCTCCTCCGATCGCAGATCCCCCGCTGGCCATTCCGCCCTCGCCGGCAGAACCGCCGCGTCCGCCCGCACCGGCGATGTTGATTCCTATGCCATAACCGCATCCGCCAGAGCCACCGGCGCTGCCCTCACCACCGAAGATGCTTGCGCCAAGCTTCAAGCCACCGGTGCCAACGCCCTGGTTGATGATGTACTCGACATCGCCTCCGGCGCCGCCGCTTCCGCCAAAACCGCCACGACCGCCCGCGGCCACACCGCCAGATGCCTGGCCGCCTGCAACACCGTTGTAGGAGAGGGCCGAGTTCATGATCTCAGCATTGCCATTGCTGAATACTCCTCCACCCTGGGCTCTGCCGCCTAGAGCCTCGCCTCCCGCGACCGCGCCTCCAGCGCCGCCATGGCCGCCGTCTCCGCCCTCACCGGCGATGCTGATCCCAGCACCAACTCCAGTCCCCCCTCCGCCAGGGGAGCTTGAGCTGGAGAAAACGCTCGCAACTGCGTTAATACCGCCTGTTCCAATTCCCATATTGACCTGGCCATGGTTCGATCCACCGCTTCCGCCAGCGCCGCCTGAGCCGCCGGAGCCTCCGGACGCGCCTCCTCCAACCGCATCACCGCCCTCTACCGAGTTATGGCTGGAGGACGAATAGCTCATCTCGAGAAGGGCCGTGTTGTACACGCCTCCAAAGGCATCACCCCCGTAGCCTTGGCCTCCCTGGCCACTACCTGCAGCTCCTCCATCTCCGCCGTCGCCGGCAAAGCCGCTGATACCAATTCCGATCCCAACGCCTGTTCCGCCCTTTGCATCCCCGCTAAGGCCGGCCTCTATTCCTCCTGTGCCGATTCCACCAACGAAACCTCCGTCGACAGATCCGCCTGAGCCGCCGCGTCCGCCCGCGCCGCCGTTGCCACCGATCCCTGCCCCGCCAGAGCCAAGCCCGCCGACTGCACCGTTGTAATCCAGGCTCGATTCCTCAATCTTAGCATCTCCAACGCTCTCGAGCGACGCCTTGGCCTCTCCTCCTTGCCCAAGTCCACCCTGGCCAAGGCCACCTGCGCCAGCCGCACCTCCAGCGCCGCCATCGCCTGCCACGCTGATGCCAAGGCCATATCCCTGGCCGCCCTCGCCACCATTCTCAAGCCCCAACCCTAGCTTGATCCCTCCTATGTCCATTCCGCCAACGACTCCGCCCTCAACATCCCCTCCAGATCCGCCGCGTCCACCAAGCCCACCCGAACCGCCTGTTGAGAGTCCGCCGCTTCCGGAGCCCCCCCTAG
>Ga0265594_1000494_pt1 | contig 32495 bp, 27 predicted proteins | sample saktaG_11_FD_190147 | JGI IMG/M metagenome (GOLD analysis project Ga0265594, IMG submission 190147) | Saline water microbial communities from Sakinaw Lake, British Columbia, Canada - sak_2011_5_24_80m | ecosystem: Environmental > Aquatic > Non-marine Saline and Alkaline > Saline ... | reverse complement strand
GATAATAAAAATATTAGATTATTTAAGTGACGTAAAGAGAGATGTGGGAATTACGGAACTGAGCTTAGAATTAAATTTACCAAAAAGTACAGTTCATAGAATATTAAAAAATTTATCAAGATATTCTGTAGTTGAAAAAGAAAATGAAACTTCAAGATATAAACTCGGGTTACGTTTACTTAAGTATTCCAATTCCCTTTTAAAATCTTTTGATCTTAGGCAAATTGTCAAACCTATTTTGAAAAAAGTTTGTAACGAAACTAAAGAAACCACTTTTTTAACTATTTGGAGAAATAACCATGGGATTTGTATAGATTCAATTTCTTCTAGCAGAAGTACAAACACTCATCTTTTTGTAGAAATTGGTAGAGAAATGCCCTTTCATTGTACCGCCAGTTCAGAAGTACTTTTAGCCAATCAGCCCATAGAAGATATCAAAAGAATTATTAATAAGAAACAACTCCTAAGATATACTCCAAATACAATTACAGAACCTAAAAAATTAATAATACATTTATTAGATATAAAAAACAAGGGTTTTGCAATTTGTGATGAGGAACTTGAAGAAGGAATAAAAGCAATTGCTGCTCCTATAAAAAATATTAAGGGAAAAACAATAGCCAGTATTACTATAACCGGATTAGCCCAAAGGTTAAATTCAAATAATATGGAGAGGCTTATTAAAATTGTTACTAATTCAGCTCAAGAGATATCTAAGAGTTTAGGATACAAAGAAGAAAATATTTTAAAGAGCACTAATTGGTAAAATTATTTATAAATTTGTATAATGCAATATAAAATTTAGGAGGAGCAGAAAAAAAGATGGCAAAAGTAATTTTAATAGCCTTAGGTGGAAATGCGATAAAACAATCCAATGAAAAAGGATCTTCAGAGGAACAATTCGAGAATTGTTGGAAAACCACAAAACATATCTCAGAAATTATTAAAAATCTTGACCAGGAAGATCGGCTAATCATAACCCATGGAAATGGTCCGCAAGTTGGTAATTTAATGGTACAACAAAAGTTAGCTCAAGATATTGTCCCGGCTCATCCCATGGATGTGGTAGGGGCAATGACTCAAGGGCAAATTGGTTATATGTTGCAACAAACCTTAATAAATCATCTTAAAAAAATGGATCTTGATATACCGGTTTGTGCGATAATAAATCAGGTTTTAGTAGATAGAAATGACCCAGAATTTTTTGGTGAGAAAGCTTCCAAGCCAGTAGGTAATTTTCTAACCGCAGAAGAAGCTAAAGAAATGAAGGAGAATAACCCTCAATATATAATTAAGCAGATTAAGCCAAACGGAGAGCGCTGCTGGAGAAGAACCGTTCCTTCACCAGATCCTATAGCTAATATAGAAGCTAACGTTATTAGGAAGCTAGTTGCTGCAGGAGTAATTGTTATTGCTTCCGGTGGCGGAGGAATACCAGTGTTAGAAGATGAAGAAGGAAATTACCAAGGGATTGAGGCAGTAATAGATAAAGATCTTGCTGGAGAAAGATTAGCAGAAATAGTAGGTGCCGATATTTTTTTAATTCTTACCGATGTAGGAGAAGCTAAAATTAATTATGGTAAAGCTAATGAGAAAAGTTTAGGTAAAATAACTTTCCAAGAAGCTAAACAATATTTTGATGAAGGACATTTTCTTGCGGGAAGTATGGGGCCAAAGGTGAAAGCTTGTTTGAGATTTTTAGAAAATGGAGGACAGAAAGCCATCATTACATCTTTAGATAAGGCTTTAGAAGCATTTGAAGGGCAAAGCGGAACTATCATAGAAAAATAAATTAATAGAGAAAATATGCAAGATGCACGATGTATTCTTCTTGAGCTTCACAGCGTATACCGTGATAAATAAATATATAATAAATAAATTTAAGGAGTTATAAAAATGTTAAAAGGGAAAGACATATTAAATACTGCCCAGTTTTCGCCTCAAGAATTAAATTTGATTATGAATACCGCTGCAAGTTTTGAAAAGCAAGTCAAAGATGGAAATATTATCAGAAATATGGAAGGTAAAATAGTAGCAACTTTATTTTTTGAACCAAGTACCAGAACCCGTCTTTCTTTTGAAACTGCTGCCAATAGGTTGGGTGCTCGAGTAATTTCAGTAGCTGACGCTAAGAGCTCTTCTGTAACTAAGGGAGAATCTTTGGCTGATACTATTAGGACAGTGGATGGTTATGCAGATGTTATTGTGATGCGTCATCCCATGAATGGCTCTGCCCAGATTGCAGCTGATAATGCGAAACATCCTTTTATTAATGCCGGAGACGGAAGCGGACAACATCCCACGCAAGCTCTTTTAGATATATTTACCATTCGTAAGGAAAAGGGGGCTTTAGGAGGACAGATAGTTACTTTTGTGGGAGATTTAAAATATGGGCGGACTGTACATTCATTAAGTTATTTTATGACTCTCTATGGCAATAAAATGTTTTTTGTCTCCCCCAAATCTCTACGAATGCCATCAGAAATAACTGCTGACCTAAGAAGCCGGGGAGCAGAAATTGAAGAGACTGAGGATCTAAAAAAAGCCTTATCGGTTAGCGATATTGTTTATGTTACCAGAATACAGAAAGAACGTTTCGAGGACCTGGCAGAATATGAAAAAGTTAAAGGTTCATATATTATAAATAGGGCTATTATTAATCAAGCTAAAAAAGGTATTACCATTCTTCATCCTCTTCCCAGAGTAGATGAAATCTCTACTGATGTTGATAATTATGAAGGAGCAGCTTACTTTAGACAAGCCCACAATGGACTTTATGTCAGAATGGCTCTTTTAGCTTTAGTAAGTGGTAAGGAATAGACTAAATTTTAGAATTATAACAATTTTAATGATAAAAAATATTTTATAAGTAGAGAAACAAATAAAAATAGAAAATATTAATATTCCCTTAATGATAAGTGGTAATTTAATAGAAAATATTAATTTAAATGATAATTATTATAGAATGAGGATCGAAGCTCCTCAAATTGCCAGGAAAGCTAAACCAGGGCAGTTTGTAATGTTATCTATGTGGAAAAATAAAGATCCTTTCCTAAAAAGGCCATTTAGTTTTTATGGAATTGAATCAGATAGCGGTACTTTTGATATTCTATATAAGGAAATAGGTAAAGGCACACAAATAATGGCTAAATCTAAAGTAGGCGATCTGGTAGAACTAATTGGACCTCTTGGTAATGGCTTTATGATTCCAGAAGATACAAATAATATAGCTGTAGTTGCACGTGGTATAGGAATTGCTACTTTGATGCCCTTAATATTAGAAAGCAAGAAAAGAGGAATTACAATTTATGCTTTCCTATCTGCCCAGACAAGCAATTTGCTTTTATGTAGTAATGAGATTAATTCTATTTCTGAAAAAGTATTTTATACTACTGATGATGGTTCTAAAGGAGCAAAAGGGATGGTCACTAATTTTCTGGAGAATGTTTTAAAAGAAGAAGTCATTGATGTGGTTTATGTTTGTGGGTCAAAAAGACTTACTAAACATATAAGAAATTTACAAAGAAAATATAATTTTTTAGCCTTTGTAAGCTTAGAGGAACATATGGCTTGCGGCATAGGTGCTTGTAAGGGCTGTGTGCATAAAACCAAAGATGGATATAAAAGAGTTTGTAAGGAAGGACCTATTTTTCCAGTGGAAGGGGTGATTTTTGGTGACTAAAGAAGTGAGCTTAGAGGTTGATTTGGGTCCTTTGCATTTAAAAAATCCAATTATGCCTGCCTCAGGCACCTTTGATATAAGATATACTTTATTAAATGAAAAAGAGCTTAATAGCTTAGGAGCAATACTACCCAAGAGTATTGCTTTCCAAGAAAGAGAAGGAAACCCCGGGCCGAGGATTTGTGAAACTAATTGCGGATTATTAAATGCAGTCGGTGTGCCTTCAAAAGGTGTAGAATATTTTATAAAAGAAGAATTGCCTCTATTGAAAAAAGCAAATAACATTATTATTGTTAGCTTGATGGGAAATTCTATTGAGGATTTTTGTAATTTAGCGGAATATCTTAATAAAAATAAAGAGATTTCGGCATTTGAAATAAATCTTTCTTGCCCTAATCTAAATAATGGTATTCCTTTTGGTGTTAACCAAGATAAATTATACGAATTAATCTTTAACATAAAGAAAAACACTTCAAAACCAATTATTGCTAAATTATCACCAAATGTTTCCGATATAAAAGAAATGGCTTTAACTGCAAAAAAAGCGGGAGCACAGATAATCACTGTTGCTAATACTTTAATGGGCATGGCCATAGATGTTGACAAGCAAGTCTTTCGATTGGGAAACACTATGGGAGGATTGTCTGGCCCAGCGATAAGACCTATCGTAGTTAGAATGATTTGGGAAATTGCCCAATCCGTTGACATACCGATTATCGGAGTTGGGGGTGTTTGTTGTGCTGAGGATGCAATTGAAATGTTTCTTGCCGGTGCGAGTGCAGTACAGGTAGGTTCAGCTAATTTTAGCAATCCCTATATAATGTTAGAAATCATTATGGGGATTAAGAGATATTTAAAAGAAAAAAAATATAATTCTATTCAGGATATAATTGGTTTGGTAAAAAATTAAGATATGATTTATGATATTTGATAAATTTGATATTTAAATCTAAAAAAGGAGAATATTTGTATGGAACTACAAATGTTAATAAATGCTATTCTGCTGGGAGGATTATATGCATTAATGGGTATAGGTTTTTCCTTGCAGTGGGGTATTAGCGGAATAATTAATTTATCCTATGGAGCAATGGTTATACTAGGTTCTTATATTTCTCTGGAATTTTTTAATTTATTTCACCTAGATCCTTTTATTAGTATGATAATGTCTGGCGCCATTCTTTTTGTAATAGGAGCAGCAATTTATCGCACACTTTTACAACCATTAATTAAGGGTGGAATTGTTTTTACTCTTATTTTAACCTTTGCGATTAGATTAATAGTAGAAAATATTATATTGAAGGTGTGGTCTGCTGATTATCGTACTATACGCCTTACTTATGCTGGTAATAATTTTCAATTTGGTGATGCTTATGTTCCCTTAATTAAATTTTTAGCTTTTATTGTAGCAGGAATATTAATCTATTTAACTTATCTTTTTATGATGAAAACGAAAACCGGGAAAGGGATTCAGGCAGTTGCTTTAGATAAAGAAGGTGCACAAGCGGTAGGGATAGATGTAGAAAAAATGTATCTGATTAATTTTGCTTTGGGAACTGCTTTGGCAGGATTAACCGGTTCTCTTTGGGCGAGCATCTATAGTTTTTCTCCTCACCTTTTAGGCCCCATTGTTGGAAAGGTATTTATTATTGCCATACTTGGGGGCTTAGGAAATATCTGGGGCGCAGCTGCCGGAGGTTTGCTCTTAGGAATTGCAGAAACTGCGGGGGCAGTATTTTTTGGTTCAGAGTGGCAAGAAGCCATCGGTATGGTCATTATGGTAAGTGTATTACTTTGGAGACCTTATGGACTGATGGGGAAAAAGTTTTTTGGTTAATTTGGGAATTATTTGAAAGGGGAGGAGTGAAGGCAGTTGTTCAATAATAAACAAGTAAATATTTTCTTAATAATAGTCGGAATAATTATATTTATCTTTTTACCGCGCTTTTTATCAGGTTATTGGGTTAGGGTCATTACTACTATCTTTATGTATGCGGTAATTTCTCAAGGAATGAATCTTATGTCTGGTTATATGGGTTATCTTCCTTTTGGTAATGCCATGTTTTTTGGGGTGGGAGCTTATGTTACTGCCATTGGTATGAGCAAGGGGTTATCTTTTTTGGCTGTTTTACCCTTAGCTGCCCTAACTGCAATCTTGGTTAGTATTTTATTTGGACTTCCGGTACTTAGACTTCGAGGTCATTATTTTGCTATCGCTACTATTGGTATGAGTGGAGCACTTTTATCAGTAGTGCAAAATGCTACTGAGATAACCGGAGGAGCTATGGGAACTACCTTGCCCATTATTGATAAATCACCAGAAGTAACCTATAATTACTTCTATTTAGCCATGTTGGCTTTAATGGTAATTACTAGTCTAACGGTATATTTGGTAATCAAATCAAAATTAGGTTTTGGGATTCGAAGCATAAAAGCCAATGAAGAAGCAGCAAATTCTATGGGAATTAATACTACTTATCATAAAGTAATTGCCTGGGCCATAAGTGCTTTATTTACCAGTATAGCTGGTGCTCTTTACGCCTATTGGATGTCTTTTATTGGTCCTGATGAAGTTTTTGATATCATGATCGCAGTTAACACTATTGTTATTATGCTTATTGGAGGAGCAGGCAGTGCTTTAGGTCCCATCATTGGTGCATTTGTAATTTCTCTGTTATCCGAGGTAGTTTGGAGTACTTTTCTTGAATACCATCTTGCTGTGTTGGGAATTACTATCATTATTATCGTTTTCTTTGTTCCCAAAGGAATTACTGGTACTATTACTGATTTTGTAAAAAAAAGAGAATTAAGACTCAGAAAGAAGGTGAGCGTATAAGGTGGGAGAAAATAATATAATTTTAAAAATAGAGACTTTAAGTAAACATTTTGGAGCTTTAAAGGCAGTAGATGAGGTTAGCTTTGAAGTAAAAAAGGGTGAAATAGTTGGGTTAATTGGTCCCAATGGTGCTGGAAAGACCACCCTTACTAATCTTGCTACCGGTGCTTTGCCCAAGACTGCCGGTAAAGTAATTTTTAAAGATTTAGATATAAGCAATTTAAAACCTTATCAGATAGCCCGGTATGGATTAACCCGTACCTTTCAAGTAGTGAAGCCTTTAATAGGAATGACGGTAGAGGAAAATGTATTAGTCGGTTCCCTTTACGGAAGAGACAAGAGAAGTACTGATATGAAAAATGCATCTAAAAGGGCCAGAGAAATAATAAAATTAGTTGGTTTGGAGAGCAAAAAAGATTCTTCGGTAAGTGATATCACTTTGCCTGATTTAAAAAAAATGGAATTTGCCCGAGTTTTAGCTATGGAACCCGAAGTATTATTTTTAGATGAAGTTATGGCTGGCTTGAACCCGACAGAAGTTGAAGAGGCAAGTATTTTAGTCAAAAAAGTCAGGCAGGAAAAAGACTTAACTATAGTATACATTGAACATATTATGAGAGCGGTAATGGGAATTTCAGATAGAATTGTAGTTTTGCATCACGGCAGGAAGATAGTAGATGGCACCCCTCAAGAAGTAGTGAATAATTCAGCAGTTATTGAAGCTTATTTGGGGAAAAGGTATGCTAAGGAGGGAAATAATGAAGGATAATCTATTATTGAAAGTTTCCAATCTTGATGCAGGTTATGGTGCAATTCAAGTTCTGTGGGATATAAGCTTGGAAGTAAAACAAAAAGAGGTGGTGTGTGTAATCGGGGCAAATGGAGCAGGGAAGAGCACCCTATTAAAAAGTATCGTAGGAATGATTCCCCCTACTAAAGGTGAAATATTTTATTCAGGAAACAATATCACTAAAATGGCTTTTCCAGAAAGAATAAAAATGGGACTCGGTTTTGCTCCCGAGGGAAGGCATTTATTTTTTGGATTGACCGTAGAAGACAATCTTTTGATGGGTGCTTTTCAAAGAAAGTATAATCAAAGCGTAAAAGAAGATTTAGATTTTGTCTATGCCCTCTTTAAACCGTTAAAAGGATATAGCAGAAAACTTGCCGGGAATTTATCCGGCGGCGAACAACAGATGTGTGCTATAGGAAGAGCCTTAATGTCCCATCCCACCTTACTTATCATCGATGAACTTTCTTTAGGATTGGCGCCGGTTATCGTAGACGATTTAATAGAGATTATCGCTAAATTAAGAAAGGAAAGAGGGATTGGCATATTATTGGTTGAACAAGATGTAAAGGTTGCTCTTGATATTGCAGATAGAGGATATGTATTAGAGGCAGGAGCGGTATCCATTCATGATACGGCTGATAAGTTAACTAAGAATGAACATATAAAAGCCGCCTATTTAGGAGTGGTATAATAGTTAAGTACAGTTTGAATACTTGGAAAAGTGATTCTTGCAAGTGAAATAAAAAAAAGAAAAAGAGGGTGGTAGATGGAAAAAATAAGGAAGTATAGAGGAATAGAAAGCTAATTAAAAATTTGTCTAATTAAATAAAATGGAGGATAAAAAAGTGAAAAAATTAATTATTATTGTAATGTTAATCAGTGTTTTATTGCTTGGCTTAACCGGAATAGTGTTTGCTCAGGAAAATATAATAAAAATTGGGGTCGCAGTTTCTTTAACTGGTAAAATAGCTTATGAGGGAAGATTAGTTAAGGATGGATATGAAGTATGGGAAGATTGGGTCAATAGTCATGGAGGTATCACTGCCGGAGGGGTAAACTATAAAGTAAAGATGGTTTATTATGATGATGAAAGTACCCCAGTGAGAGGTGCAAAACTTACCGAAATGTTGATAACTCAGAATAAAGTAGATTTTCTATTTGGTCCATTCTCCAGTGGCATTACCTTTGCCACTACGGCCATTGGTGAAAAATATAAAATGATTACCATAGCCCCTGAGGCGAATGCTGTTAATATTTATGAGCGAGGTTACAAGTATGTATTTTCAGTTCTTCCACCAGCTCCTATGTTGATGGTTCCAATAGCTTATATGGCAGAAAATTTAGATCCCAAACCTAAAACAGTAGCTATTATAGCAGCAAATGATCTGTTCCCATTAAGTTGTGCTGAGGGATTTAGAGATAAATGTAAAGAATTAGGATTTGATGTAGTGCTTTTTGAAAAGTATCCAGCAGGTGCCACCGATATATCTACTTTGCTTACTCAAGTGAAAAACTTAAATCCTGATATTCTGGGCGTTGCCGGTTATACCGCAGATAGCTTAATGGCCATTAGACAATGCAAGGAATTAAATATTAATCCGAAAATTTATGCTTTCTCAGTAGGAGTGATGATTCCCAGCTTTATAGCGGAATTAGGAGCAGATGCTGAATATGCTTTTGAAGGTGAATGGTGGCTGCCAGGCATGAAGAATAGTGATAAAGTATTCGGAACTACCGCAGATTATGTGCAGGCTTGCAAGGATAAATTTGGCGAAGATTATATGCCCGAATACCACGTATCCAGTGCAAGTGCTGCAGGAACATTATTACAGTTGGCTATAGAAAAAGCAGATTCAATCGAGACAGAAAAAGTTAGAGATGCTCTGTCAAGTTTGGATGTTGAGCTTTCAACTTGGCCGGCAATTGCCTTTAATGAAAAAGGTCAGAATATTAAATGGCCGCATCCCGTAGTACAAGTACAAAATGGTAAATATGTTATTGTTTATCCCGAAGCTTCACAGGAAAATGCACCAATGTATCCGGCTCCGGAATGGAAGAAAAGATAGAAGTAAATATTATGGGGATTGTAGCTACAATCCCCATAATATTGTTATTGTTTTATAATTGCAGAAAGAATCTTATTTTTAAAATTACAAATTTTCAATAAAAAACATAAAAGATGCTATAGTATTTTAACTGAGAAATTATAAAAAATTAATATAAATAATTTTTTGTGTTTTTTTATTTATTATAATGGAACATGATTCCATAATGTGGAAATATATCAACAAAATTAAGTCATTTTTAAAAAGAAAAATTAAAATATTTTTATAAAAATTGTGGTGTTTGTATTCATATTAAAAATTATTTACTTTAATTACTTTAAATATCTATGAATACCTATTATTGATATGAAGGAAAATCTACACTATATTAAATCTTGGAATTTAATAAAAATTAAAAGAGGATTTTAAAAATGGAATATAGAATTGAGAAAGATAGCATAGGAGAGATTAAAGTTCCTAAAGATAAATTATGGGGGGCACAGACCCAGAGAAGTTTCCAAAACTTCAGAATTGGGAAGAGTGCTTCTATGCCTATCGAAGTCATTCGTGCTTTTGCAATTTTAAAAAAAGCAGCAGCGTTAACCAATATGGAATTAGAACAATTGGATGAGAAAAGGGCGATGGCGATTGTCGAAGCATGTGACGAAATTATAGAAGGTAAGTTAGATGAAAATTTTCCTTTAGTTGTATGGCAAACCGGAAGCGGGACACAAACAAATATGAATGTGAATGAAGTCATTGCCAATCGCGCAAACCAGATTTTAAAAAATAAGACAGTTCATCCGAATGATCATGTTAACAAAGCCCAAAGTTCAAATGATACTTTCCCTACTGCGATGCATATTGCAGCAGTAAACGAGCTGGAAACAAGGCTATTTCCAGCTATTTCTAGCATAAAAGATTCTTTAAAGAAAAAGATGAGTGAAAACCAGGATGTGATCAAAACAGGAAGGACTCATCTTCAGGATGCAGTACCTGTTACATTAGCTCAGGAAATCAGTGGATGGTATAGAATGGTTGAAAGAAGTGAAGAGATGATTAAAGAAGGTTGTCATAAGCTGATGGGTCTGGCTTTGGGAGGAACAGCGGTAGGAACTGGCTTAAACACCCATCCTGAGTTTGGTAATAAAGTTGCCCAAAAAATTGCTGAACTTACTTCCAGAGATTTTAAATCTTCAGTAAATAAATTCCATTCATTAACCAGTTTGGATGAAATGGTTTTTGCTCATGGAGCTGTAAAGGCATTAGCGGCTGATATGATGAAAATAGCCAATGATATTCGTTGGTTGGCCAGTGGTCCGCGTTGCGGAATCGGGGAATTAAATATACCGGTCAATGAACCTGGTAGTTCTATTATGCCAGGTAAGGTTAACCCTACTCAATGCGAAGCATTGACAATGGTAGCAGTTCAGGTGATGGGCAATGATGTCACGATTGGAATTGCTGCCAGTCAGGGAAATTTCGAGTTAAATGTTTTTCTGCCTGTTACGATAGATAACTTTTTAGCCTCAGTAAGGTTATTGGGTGACTCTATTATTTCATTTACTAAAAATTGTCTAGATGGAATTACCCCAAATAAAGAAAAAATAAGATATTATTTAGAGAATTCTCTTATGCTTGTTACTGCCCTAAATCCAATCATAGGTTATGACAATGCAGCCAAGATAGCTGCAAAGGCACATAAAGAGGGAATAACCCTAAAAGAAGCAGCATTAAAATTAAATATCCTCTCTGAAGAAGAATTTGATCAAGCGGTTGATCCAAGTAAAATGGTTTAAATTAAATCAAAATAGAAGTTTTGATTTTTTTGATATTCAAAAATAAAAAAAACTAAAAAGGAGAATAACCCATCATGAACATTTATGAAGAATCATTAAAGTTACATGAAGACAATAAAGGCAAGATAGAAGTCACAAGCAAATCCGAAGTCAAGGATATGCACGATCTTGCTGTGGTATATACCCCCGGTGTTGCCGAACCCTGCCGGAAGATCCATGAAAATACCTCAGATGTCTATAAATATACTTCCAAAGGTAACATGGTTGCTGTGGTCTCAGACGGTACCGCCGTTTTAGGTCTGGGAGATATTGGTCCGGAAGCAGCCCTCCCGGTCATGGAAGGAAAGGCTGTCCTTTTCAAGCACTTTGCCGGGGTCGATGCCTTCCCCATCTGTCTGGCTACCAAAGATACGGAAGAGATCATAAAAGCGGTCACCCTAATTGCCCCCACTTTTGGAGGTATTAATCTTGAAGATATCAGTGCTCCTCGTTGTTTCGAGATTGAAAGAAGACTAAAAGAGACTTTGGATATCCCGGTCTTTCATGATGACCAGCACGGGACTGCAGTAATTGTTTTATCCGGTCTAATCAATGCCTTAAAAATAGTAGGAAAGAGGATAGATGAAATTAAGATAACGGTAAATGGTGCTGGAGCAGCAGCTATAGCAGTAACTAAATTTTTACTTTCAGCCGGAGTGAAAAATGCCATTCTATGTGATTCTAAAGGAATTATTTATGAAGGCAGAAAAGAGAATATGAATCCGGTCAAAGAAGAAATGGCCAAAATCACCAACCACAAAAAGATCAAAGGAACCCTAGCAGATGCCATAAAGGATGCCGATGTCTTCTTAGGGTTATCAGCAGCAGGTGCCCTAAAGCCCGAGATGGTTAAAACCATGGCCTCTGATTCTATCATCTTTGCTATGGCCAACCCCACTCCTGAGATCATGCCGGATATCGCTAAAGCTGCCGGTGCCCGTATCGTCTGTACCGGCCGATCCGATTTTCCCAACCAGGTTAACAATTGTCTGGGTTTCCCGGCCATCTTCAAAGGTGCCCTTAAAGTGAGAGCCAGCCAGATCAATGAGAAGATGAAACTGGCTGCTGCCTATGCTTTGGCTTCTCTGATCTCCGAAGAAGAACTCAATGATGAATATGTCATTGTCAATGCCTTCGATCCCCGGGTAGTAGAAGTAGAATCAGAAGCAGTAGCCAAGGCAGCGATTGAAAGTGGTGTGGCGAGGATATAGAAGATAAAAAAGAAAAAAAAGCAGTAGAAAATTATTTAAAAAATATAATTATATAAAATTAAAAAAATAGGAAAAATATAAAAACACATAAAAAAAATTTTTAAGGAGAAGTTTAAAATGATAAATTATCGAATTGAAGAAGATTTGCTGGGAAAAAGAAAAGTTCCAAAAGAAGCATATTATGGCGTTCAAACTCTAAGAGCTATGGAAAATTTTCATATAACAGGATGTAAAATAGACAATGACTTGATTAAAGCATTGGGTATAGTTAAAAAAGCAGCTGCAAAAGCAAATATGATGATAGGCTTACTGGATGAAAAGCGTGCTAAGGCAATAATAAGTGCTAGCCAAGAGGTTATTGATGGCAAGCTTAATAACGAATTTTTATTGGATCCAATTCAGGGTGGTGCTGGTACCTCCATGAACATGAATGTTAATGAAGTTATTGCTAACCGGGCAATAGAGTTATACGGAGAAGGAAATCGTGGTGATTATTCAGTAATTTCTTCTTTAACTCATGTTAACATGTCTCAATCAACAAATGATGCTGTTCCTACTGCCATAAAAATAGCCCTTTTAATAAAAGCTGGTGGACTGTTAAAGGCTACAGAGAGAGTTGAAAAGGTTTTTCGAGAAAAATCCAAGGAATTTGACCATGTTTTAAAAATGGGGAGAACTCAGTTGGAAGATGCTGTTCCTATAAGGTTGGGACAAGAATTTTTAGCATATGCGAATGTAGCAAAAAGATCTAGGGAAAGAATGGAAAAAGCAATTAACAACCTAAAAATAGTAAACATGGGAGCAACCGCTATTGGTACTTGTCTTAATGCTGATCCTCAATATATTTTATTTGTAATAGATAATTTAAAGGAAATGTCCGGTTTTAATATAACTCTTGCGGAAGATCTGATTGATGCGACACAAAATACAGATGTTTTTATAGAAGTCTCTTCTGCTATTAAGGCATGGGCAATAGTATTATCTAAAATCAGTAATGATTTAAGGCTGATGGGCTCGGGGCCCAGATGTGGTATCCTGGAAATAAATTTACCGGAAGTACAACCAGGTTCTTCAATTATGCCAGGTAAGGTTAATCCGGTTATACCTGAAGTTGTTAATCAAGTAGCTTTCCAGGTTATAGGTAATGATTTAACCATTAATTTGGCTTGCGAAGCCGGACAGTTAGAACTAAATGTGATGGAACCTGTATTGGCATTTAATTTAATGCAATCTTTTGATATAATGACAAATGTCCAAAATATATTTGTAGAAAGATGTGTTGAGGGAATTACTGCCAATAAAGAAAGATGCAGAGCATATGTTGAAAAAAGTATTGGAATAGTAACTGCTTTGAATCCACATATCGGATATGAGAAAACCTGTCTGGTAGCTAAAGAAGCTTTAAAAGAACAAAAAAGTATAAGAGAAGTTGTTTTAGCTCATAAATTTTTAGAAGAGGAAAAATTAAACATAATTCTCGATCCTTATGAAATGACTGAAGCGGGAATTGCCGGGAAAGAATTGTTAGAGAAAAAATAATTTTACAGCTCCTTTTTTAAAAGGATGATTAACGGTTAAATATATAATAAAAATTGACAATCAGTTGACTTTTTATTACAAATTATGTAAATTATTATCATACAATTCTATTATTTTGTGTCCTAAAAGGAAAAACTATGAAGATTATCCTAAATAGTCATTTATGCTATGCTTGCAAAACCTGCCAATTAGCCTGTTCCTTTCATCATACCAAAACTTTCTGGCATGAAAGAAGTAGTGTCATTGTCTTTCGAAATCCCCAAGATGGCACTATAAAATGGCGCATGAATGCAACCTGTGATAAATGCGTGGACGAGGAAGAACCTTTATGTGTAAAATACTGTATGTATGGAGCGCTTCAAGTAGTAAAAGAGGTAAAAAAACATGATTGAAAGAGGAGATATTAAAGGTTGTCTTGCAGGTAAAATTTTACGCATAGATTTATCTAATAAAAAGATATGGACTGAAGAAACTAAAGGTTATGCGGAGAAGACATTAGGTGGTAGAGGAATTAATTCTCTTATTATGATCAATGAAATAGAACCGCATGTGAAATGGTACAATCCGGAAAATCTCCTTTGTTTTGGGGTAGGTGTCCTGGTCGGAACCTTGGCACCAGGTGCTTGTAGAGTGGATGTTTCCACTATCAATGTATTTAGCGGAGGAAAGGGTTCCGCCAATGTCGGTGGTTTTTGGGGTCCGGAGTTGAAATATGCAGGATATGATAATCTCATTATTATTGGAAAATCTAGAAAACCGGTTTATCTGTATATTAATGATGATAAGGTTGAGATTAGAGAGGCGGATTTCCTATGGGGTAAAGATATTTACGCAACAGAAAATATATTACGAAAAGAAATCAGGGACGAGCATATCAAAATTGCTTGTATTGGACCGGCAGGAGAAAACCGGGTAAGAGGTTCTGCAATCATGATGGATACAGCAAAAGCTGCCGGTGGTTCAGGAGTAGGCTGTGTCATGGGAGATAAGAAACTGAAAGCAATTGTCGTGAGGGGTCATGGAAAAATTGAAGTTGCCCAACCGGAACGATTTATGAAGATTATTGACCAATGTTATCAACAGTGCAAAAATGAACCTAATGCTAAGATGATGCGCAAAGCTCCCTTTAATCTTTACTCTGATCCTGATTGGGAAGGTTGGAATAGTAATATCGTGATTAAAAACGGCCAGGATGACCAATGGGAGAAAGAGAAAAGAATTAGATTAATGAATCCTAAAACCGGTATTCCTGCTATGCAGAAAGGTATAAGGGCCTGTTATTCTTGTCCTATTGGATGCATGCCTTTTATGGAAATAGATAAAGGAAAGCATAAAGGCATTCAAGGTGAAGGATTTTGGATTAATACAATTATGGGACATGCCTGTCGATTTGATATTTCAGATCCTGAATCAGTGGTAGAATCCTGGTTGCTTACAAACAAACTAGGCTTGGATGGTGATTATGTGGCAGCTGGACTTTCCTGGGTTTTTGAATTATATGAAAAAGGTATTGTAACTAAAAAGGATACTGATGGTGTAGAATTAAATTGGGGAAATAGTGAAGCTTTAATTAAAATGATTAAAAAATTAGCTTACCGGGAAGGAATTGGGGATTTGTTAGCTGATGGCATGGTAGAAGCAGCTAGAAAAATTGGTCATAATTCAGAATACTATCTTATTCAAGTAAAAGGACAACCTTCAATTGAACCTTTTCGTGTCCCCAAGGGTTGGGCTCTTGCGGTCTCTACCTCACCTGTTGCCGGGAGGCATTTAAGAGGAGCGACGATGGGTAGTAAAAGATATGGTCCTAAGCCGCGACCGGGTGATTTTGGCGTGACTGATTACCAAAATCAAGCAAAAGGAGTGGTATGGCAGGGTAAAACTAAAGAATTAGAAGATAATCTCGGTATCTGTAATTATGTGGGAACCTGGTCTGGAGCTAATTTTCTTACCTAGGTGATTTTGTAGAGCTGATTAATTCAGGGATGGGAATTGATTTAACGGAAGAAGAATTAATGAACCAGTATGCGGCAATAGGAAGAAATCTTGAAATTGCATTTAATGCTCTTCATACGGAACTGACTCGCGAAGATGACCTTCCTCCAAAGAGGTTTCGAGAAGAAGAAGTAAAATCAGGGCCTTATAAAGGTTTTAAAATCGAGGAAAATAAATACAATGAGATGCTTGATGAATTTTATGAACTATGGGGATGGGATAAGAAAACCGGTATGCAGACCAGGTCAGGTTTGGAAAAACTTGGATTGGATGATATTGCCGAAAAACTATCAAAGTGTGGTAAAATAATTGAGAAATAGTTAGGGATTTAGCCTGTGTATATTTTTCTTTAGACCAGATATTTGAAATTTCTATCATTCCTTTAGCTAAAGAATTTAGGCAAAAAAGTGAAAAGGAAATTTGATAAAAAAAGAGGGGGTGTTAAAGTATTTAAAATTAAAAGTATAGTTATTTTTTATTAAAAAATATTTTTTAGGAGGAATTAGTAATGAGAATAAAAAAATTTGTAATCGTTAGTTTGATTTTAGCATTAGTTATTGGATTGTCATTTAGTGCATTTGCTGAGAAAAATATTGGTGTAGAAGACTTGAAATTAAGCGCTGGAAGTGTTGGCGGTAGCTGGTATCCGTTAGCTGGAGCGATGGCTGAAGTAATTAACCAGGAATATGACGGGAGTCCAGCAACTGGAATCCCGGGTGGCTCGGTATCTAATCCTGGGATTATTGCGAAAGGACAAGCTACTATTGGTTTTTCTTATTCTTCATATCTTGCAGCGGCCAATATAGGAATGGATCCTTATGCTGAAAAATTAACTAATTTAAGAGGGATAATGAAAATTTTACCCATGTATATTCAAGTATTAGTAGACAAAGATTTACCTTTCGACACCCTTGATGAACTTTTTGAACAAAAATATCCAGTAAAATTATGTCCTTTGCAACCAGGTGTTGGTGATTTTTGGGCAGCCCAAAAGATTTTTGAATTTTATGGTTATACATTGGAAGATGTAAAAGAATGGGGAGGTAGTCTTCAATTCGTAGGCTCGAGTGAAGCAGTAAATCTTTGGAGGGATCGCCATATAGACATGTATAATCGTCAAGGCGCCTGTCCCACCGCAGATGTATATGAAATGATGGTAGCTCGGCCCGCAAAAATATTACCCATTTCCGGTGATTTGAAAAAAAGTTTAATTGACGCATTCGGGATGTCTCCAATGATAGTTCCTGCAGGTACTTATCCGGGGATTGATAAAGATGTTGAAACCGTAGGTATGTCCGCAGTATTATTCTGTCGCGATGATTTATCAGAAGAAGTAGTGTATAATTTTACCAAGGCAATACTTGAAAATATAGAATATTTAAAAGGAGTTTATGCAGCACTTGGTGAATTAGATATGACTGAAGCATGGCAGAATTTAGGAGCTCCTTTACATTCGGGTGCAGAGAGATATTTTAAAGAAAGGGGTTATATTAAATAATATTAAAAACGACAATTTCTCTAAAAAGTTAGCGGTAGAGAAAGAAATTCTCTACCGCTAACGGTAATATTATTTAAAAAATTTTTACAATAAATCAAAATTCGATTAGATAATTTATATTACACAAAAGAGGTTTAAAAAAAATGTCAATTTCAGAAAAACCCAATAATCCCCCGAAAATGCCTTCAAATGTACGGACTCTTACAGGAAGTACTGCATTAATCGTGTCTTCATTATTGGTTTTAATGTCAGCCGTTCATCTCTATCAAGCCTATTATGGGGTTTTTGAGGCTACACTTCAACGTTCCTTACATCTTATGTTTACAGTATCTTTAACTTTTTTAATATTATCATTTGAAAAAGAAAAATCACTAAAAAAAATTTCCTGGTATGATATTATTCTTTTTTTTCTGGGTATAATGTCTTTTGGGTGGATAATATTAAACCATCAACGACTAATCTGGAGGATGCCTTACTTAAGTCCGATTACTACCATGGATTCAATAATGTGTGTTATAGTAGTGCTTCTTGTATTAGAAGCTTCTCGTCGTACCATAGGTTTAGCGCTTCCAATATTAACTTCTATTTTTATATTATATAGTTTTTTTGGCAATTACATCCCCGGTTTATTTCATCACGAAGGCGTTCCTTTGTTTTTGTTTGTAGATCACATTTACTTAACTACTGAGGGATTATTTAGTAAAATCATTGGAGTAATTGCTACTTATACATTTATTTTTATATGCTTTGGGGGATTTTTAGAGATTAGCGGAGTGGGTAATTTTTATATAGAATTTTGTAATGCTCTGCTGGGAAAATATAGCGGTGGTGTTGCAAAGACAGCTGTTTTAAGTAGTGCGATGATGGGTTCTGTTTCGGGTAGCAGTGTAGCGAATGTTGCCACAACAGGAGCTTTTACTATACCTTTGATGAAAAAAACCGGTTTTACTGCAGAAGAAGCAGGGGCAATAGAAGTTGCCGCTTCAACGGGTGGACAAATGTTACCTCCCATAATGGGTGCCGGGGCATTTATTATGGCTGAATTTACCGGAACGCCCTATATTAATATCATAGCAATAGCTTTTATGCCAGCTCTCATCTATTACGGAATGGTATTTACTTCTGTACATATAATGGCACGGAAAAAAGGCTTGAAAGGTTTACCAGCATCAATGCGGCCTAATTTATGGAAAACATTAAAAAAAGGATATCATTTAATATTACCTGTTGTTGTACTTGTTTATTTATTAGTTAGAGGGTATACCCCTTTTTATGCAGGATTTTTATCCATTATTTTTCTAATTATCGTTACTTCGTTTAAGAAGGAAAGTCGATTTAATTTAGTAAAAGTAAAGGACAGTTTAGTAATTGCCGCCAGGCGAACTATAAAAATATCTCCTGCCTGTGCTTGTGCCGGTATTATTTTAGGAGTGTCTACTCAAACAGGAATAGCTTTAAAAATTTCTTCAATTATTCTTTCAGTTTCGGGCGGAATACTTTTTTTTGCAATATGTTTAATCGCGGTAATTGCTTATTTGTTAGGAATGGGTTTGCCGGTAACCAGCGCATATTTACTTATTGCTATTTTAGCTTCTCCGGCTTTGGTAACATTAGGAGTACCCATGTTGGTAGCCCATATGATTATTTTTTGGTTTAGTCAGACCTCTGGATTTACACCCCCGGTATGTTTGTGTGCATATACCGCCGCCGCAATTAGTGATGGAGATCCTATGTTAACCGGCTATAAATCATTCCGATTATCAATGGGAATTATTTTAATACCATTTTTATTTGCCTATTCTCCAATCATTTTCCTGGCTCATAATGCGTCTTTTTGGCAAGCCCTGTGGATATCTATTACTGCTTTAACCGGGTTAGTTTGCTTTAATATTGGATTTGAGGGATTTTTATCAGAAAAAATAAAAACAACTGAGCGTTTAGTTTTCTTTATTTGTTCAATTTTATTATACTTACCTGACTATTTTAGTGATGTAGCAGGTATAGTTGCTTTATCGACTATAATAGGAATACGATTTAGAAAAGAACTAAAAAAGAATAAGTTAAAATCAATAGATAATGATTTCACTTCTCTCAAATAAAGCGTGTATCGGAAAGAGGTAAGATTAATTGTATGATATACTTTTTAAGGGAGCAAGATTAATTGACCCTAAAAATGGAATTAACAAAATTACTGACATTGCGGTAAGATCCGGAAAGATAGTTAACGTTGATAAAGAAATTAATTCCAATTGCACTTTAAAAATATTTGATTTATCTGGGAAGGTAGTAATACCCGGAATTATAGATCCTCATGTACATTTATCCAACTGGATTGGTGGGAGCGAAGGATTTAAAATGATGGCCAGGGTTGGGGTGATAACTGCTGTTGACTTTGCAGGCCCCATTGACGATATAATTAATACTATCAACAAAGAAGGTTCCGGTCTAAACATCGCAGGGTTAAATGCATTACGTCCAGGGATAAATATTTCAGGAAATAATCCCTCATGTAAAGAAATCGAAAAGTTTATTGACAATTCACTAAAAGAGGGAGCAATAGGGATAAAAATAATGGGAGGCCATTACCCTTTAACTCCCGAAGCCACAGCTAACACTATAAAGATTGCTAATAAAAAGGGAGTTTATATTGCTTTTCATGTAGGCACAACTAAAACGGGGAGTAATTTGAATGGATTTAAAGAAGCAATTTCTTTAACAGGAGAATATTCAATTCATTTTGCTCATATTAATAGTTATTGCCGGGGATTAATAAAAGAGCCTTTGGACGAGTTGAATGAAATATTTTCTTTGTTACAAAAGAAAAATAACATTGTAAGCGAATCTTACTTATCTTATAGAAATGGTAGCAGCGGGAAATGTGTCAATGAAATGCCGGAAACGGATGTAACTAGGAATTGTCTAAAAATGGGTGGATATCCTTTAACCAAGGCAGGCTTGTATCAAGCAATAATCGATGGTTTTGCAGAGGTTATCGTAAGCATAGATGGAGAAAATGTACTGTTAAAAGGGAAAAAGGGAGCGCAAAGTTGGTTTGATGCAGATACTGAAATCATAATCAGTTTTAAAGTAAATATACCCGAAATACTATTTATGTGTGCGGTACATAAAGATTTTAACAACAGGTTTTTAATAGATGCTTTTTGCACCGATGGCGGAGGAATTCCCCGAAACGTAATTGTTGAAAAAGGTTTACAATTGATAAAATCTGGAGCTATTACCTGGGAAGATTTTGTAGTCAAAAGCTCATTAATGCCTTCGAGAATGTTCGGATGGTTAAATAAGGGGCATTTGGCAGTAGGTGCAGATGCTGATATAACTGTTTTGGATCCTGAAAAGGGCAAGGCAGTGATGGGGATAAACAAAGGAAAAGTAATTATGGCCGAAGGCAGGGTTATAGGAGAAAAGGGCCGAATATTGACTACCAGAAGCGGTGAAAAGAAAATTAGAGAAGCAAATATAGATAATGAAATATTTGACCTAAGCGATTGCCTTCTTTACTATAATAATAAAAATGTAGGTAGAAATACAAAAGTAGCATTATAATATTTATAAAAATATAAATAGAGTAAACAAAGAAAAAATATTAGATTGCTTTGTGATTTTTCTATTATAGAGTTAGCAAATAAAAAATCTTAATAGAAAAAATATTTAATTTTTAAAGGAGATTTGTTTTGAAAATACTGTGTATAAACCCTAATAGTTCACCAGAAGTAACCAAAGCTATTGAAGGAATATGTAAAGAATATGCTTTACCAAACTCGGAAGTAGAAGTTAAATGCATTGAAGAAGCTCCCTCAGGTATAGAAAGTTATCACGATGCTGCCATTTCTGAAAAATATTTATTAGAAAGATTTGAAGAATGGGAAGGGAAGTACGATGGGTTTATTATTGCCTGCCATAGTGATATAGGAGTGGACTTACTTAGAGAATTAACTGATAAACCGGTAATAGGTATCGGAGAAGCTTCAATAATTTTTGCTTTACCTTTAGGGCATAAATTTAGTATACTTTCTTTAAAAAGAAAAAAAATTCCTCAAAAGGAAGATTTAGTAAAAAAGTATGGTCTTGAGAATAGGTGTGCATCTATTCGAGTTACCGGATTGGGAGTTGTTGCTAATTATAAAGAGAAAAAAGAAAAGCTTGTCCAAGAAGGAGAAAAGGCAGTAGAAGAGGATGGAGCCGAAGTATTGATTTTAGGATGTGCCGGGATGGCGGGCCTTGATAAAGAAATTGAAAAAATAGTCAATGTTCCGGTTATTGATGGAGTAGTTAGTGCATTGATGTTAATAGAATCACTTATAAGATACGGAGTATCAACAAGCAAAGCAGGAAAATATTCATAAGAAAATAAGAAATAGAGAAGTAATATTATTCGGAGGATAAGATATGAGTAAATTTGATTTAGTAATCAAGTCAAATAAAGTATTTATAGATGGTAGATTAATAGATTGTTTTATTGGGGTAAAGGATGGAATAATTACTGCCATAAGTAAAGAAAAGTTAGAAGCTGATGAAGTTATCGACGCAGAAGGAAAAGTGGTTTTACCCGGTACTGTGGACCCTCATGTTCATATCAGAGCTCCCGGACATGATGAAAGAGAAACCTTTGAAAGCGGTTCAAAAGACGCAGCCTTGGGTGGAGTTACTACTATAATTGAAATGCCTATCTCTGTTCCCCCTCCACATTCCCCTGAAATAGTAGAGAGAAGAATGGACATCGCGGAAAAAGAAGCTGTGGTCGATATAGCTTTTTTTGGAGCAGCGGGGACAGATTGCCTGGATGACATTATTCCCTGTGCAAAATCGGGCATTGTGGCTTTTAAAACCTTTCTACATGAGGCTCCTCCGGGAAGAAAAGAGGAGTTTATCGGGCTTACTGCACCAAACACCGGAGACCAATACGAGCTGATGGAAAAAGTAGCACAGACGGGGGTAATGATAGGTTTTCACGCAGAAAATAATGATATGATAAATAAAAATATTGCCCGCTTAAGAAGTGAAGGGAAAATTTCTCCGATATATCACGGCAGATCACGCCCGCCAGTCGTAGAGATAGAAACAGCTTCTAAAATTTTACTCTTTGCGGAAAAAACCGGTGCAAAGATAGAAATGTGTCATATCAGTACTCCAGAAGTAGTAGAATTGGTAAATGAGGCAAAATGCAAAGGGGTATATGCTATTGCAGAAACCTGCCCACATTACTTATTCCTTAACGAGAATGTACTAAACGAAGTAGGTGTTTTTGCTAAATGCAATCCTCCTTTAAGGAGCGAAGAAGAGCGACAAGGAATGTGGGAAATGGTAAATGACGGAAGTATCGATATTATTGGAAGCGACCATGCTCCTTATACAAAAGAGGAAAAAGAAAGAGGGAGTGAAGATATATTTACTCCACCGGCAGGATTCCCCGGTTTATCCACCAGATTGCCTCTGCTTTTCACTGCAGTAAAGGAAGGGAAGATGAAATTAGATAGAATGGTGGAACTTATCTGCGAAAATCCGGCAAGAGTGTTTGATTTATATCCTAAAAAAGGAACAATTGCCCTTGGTTCTGATGCAGATTTTGTAATCTTTGACCCCAACAAAAAAGGCATTATTTCCAAAGATAAAATGTTTACCAAATGCAGAGAAAGTGCCCTGGTATATGATGGATGGGAAGTGTACGGGAAACCGGAAAAGACTATTGTTAGAGGAAAAGTGGTCTTTGATGATGGGAAAATAACTGTTTCTCCGGGATACGGAGAGATTATAAAAGTATACAGAAGTTGATGATTTTTTAATAAAATTGTAGTTAATTTTTAAATAGAAAGAGAGGAAGGATAAATGAATAAAATTGATTTACAGAAGTTAGAAGAATTAAATAATCAACATGCTATAAAAGTAGTAGAAGAAGCTATAAAGCTTTGTAAGCCGGCGAAAGTAACCGTGATAACTGATTCAAAAGAAGATATTGCCTATGTAAGAGAATTAGCTCTTGCTATCGGCGAAGAAAATAAATTAAAGATGGAAGGCCACACTATTCACTTTGATGGTTATTATGACCAGGCCAGAGACAAAGGGCACACTAAATACCTTTTATCTGAAGAAGTCAATTGGGGTTTAGGAGTAAATTATATAGAAAAAGATAAGGGGCTTAAAGAAGTAAATTCCTTTCTTGATGGCAGTATGACTGGGAAAGAGATGTTGGTGAGATTCTTTTCTCTTGGTCCGACTAATTCTATGTTTTCCCTTAAGGCCTTACAGATTACCGATTCAGCCTATGTCGCCCACAGTGAGGATCTTCTTTACCGGCAAGGGTATGAAGAATTTAAAAAGCTTAACGGCTCACCCGATTTCTTTTTCTTCCTCCACTCTGCCGGAAGATTAGAAAACGGAGTAAGTAAAGATATAGATAAACGAAGAATATACATCGACCTCGATGAAAACAGGGTTTATTCGGTTAACAACCAGTATGCCGGTAACTCTCTGGGTTTAAAAAAATTAGCTTTCAGATTAGCTATTAAGAAGGCCAATAAAGAAGAATGGTTAGCTGAGCATATGTTTATAATGGGCGTTCATGGCCCAAAAGATCGGGTTACCTATTTTACCGGTGCCTTCCCCAGTGCCTGTGGCAAGACCAGTACCGCCATGATCCCCGGCCAGTCTGTAGTCGGTGATGATATCGCTTACCTCAAGAAGATTAGCGGGATAGTAAGAGCAGCAAATGTCGAAAATGGTATATTTGGTATCATTCAGGATGTAAATCCCCAGGATGACCCCTTAATATATCAAGCCTTAATCACCCCGAGAGAACTTATTTTTTCTAATGTACTGATCAATGATGATATACCTTACTGGTTAGGTATGGGTAAAGATGTACCGGATAAAGGCATTAATCATTCAGGAGAATGGTTTAAAGGCAAAAAAGATAGTGAAGATAATGTTATCGACTGCTCCCATAAAAATGCCAGATATACCATAAAGTTAGATGCCTTGAAAAATATTGACCCTAAGGCCAATGACCCCTCAGGTGTACCTGTTCAGGCAATTATTTATGGCGGAAGAGATTCCGATACCACTATACCGGTAGTAGAATCTCTCAGTTGGTCTCACGGAGTTTTCCTCGGCGCTACTGTAGAATCAGAGACTACCTCTGCCACTATCGGTGCCCAGGGAGTAAGGAAACATAACCCGATGGCCAATCTTGACTTTATCTCGGTGCCTTTTAAGACCTACATAGAGAATCACCTAAAGTTTGCCCAGGGCCTTAATGATGTCCCCAAAATTTATGCTACTAATTATTTCTTAAAAGACGTACCCGGTAATTATCTAAACAGTAAACTCGATAAGAAAGTATGGCTTCTCTGGGCCGAAGGGAGAGTCCATAGTGAATTTGAAGCCATTGAAACTCCGGTAGGCTTAATACCAAAATATGAAGATTTAAAAACATTGTTCATCCGTGAACTGGACAAAGATTATACCGAGGCTGAATACATACAGCAATTTTCCTTAAGAGTATTAAAATATTTGGAGAAGATGGAGAGGATGAGTAAGATATTTGAAAATATCCAGATGCCCGCAGCTTTTACCGAAGAGCTAAAAGCACAAACCGAGAGATTAAGAGAAACGAGAACAAAATTTGGAGAGGACATAATTTCTCCTTTTAAGTTTTTTGATATATAAAAATAAATCAATAATAGATTTTGGTATTGTAAAAATAACTACAGATAAATAAATTTAAATAAAAGGGGGCGGAGAAATCCGCCCCCTTTTTCAAGAACTAACTGTCATCTTTACTCTTATCTTTATGTCATATTAATTTTAATCATTTCTAAAAATATCTAAAATTTATTAAACAAAAGGGAATATTTAAATGTTTAAAAATGCTATTGTTAGAAGACCGGGTCATTCATTGGTAAATGGCATAACCTCATCTCCCGAGTTGGGGAAACCGGATGATAGGTTAGCCATAAAACAACATGATGCCTATATCAGGGCTTTGAGATTTTGTGGAGTTGAAGTAACTGTATTGCAAGCAGATGAAAGATTTCCCGATTCTTGTTTTGTTGAAGATGTAGCTGTTTGTACGAAGAATTTTGCGATTATAGTAAAACCGGGAGCATCATCAAGAAGAGGTGAAGAGAAAGAAATAATAGAAGTGATTAAAAAATTTTATAATAATCTTGAATATATAAAAGAACCCGGGACCCTTGAGGGTGGAGACGTAATGATGGTAGGAGATAATTTTTACGTTGGACTTTCAGAGCGGACTAACAGAGAAGGGGCGAAACAACTGATAAAAGCTTTGGGAAAATATGGAATGTCAGGTTCGATTGTAGAAATGTCAGAAATGCTTCATCTAAAAAGTGGGTTAGCGTATTTAGGGGATAATGTTCTTATTGTTGCAGGTGAATTTATAAACAAGGTAGAATTTAAGAAATTTAATAAAATATTAGTTGATGAAGACGAAACATATTCAGCTAATTGTATCAGGGTAAACGATTATATATTAGTGCCGGCAGGTTATCCTAAAACCAAAGAAAAAATTGAAACCGCTGGTTTTAAGACAATTGTAGTTGACACATCTGAGTATAGAAAGCTTAACGGAGGCCTTAGCTGTTTGTCCTTGAGATTTTGAACTAGAGATCGGATGAATCCGACTTCTCCTACGATAACTAATTGTCTATCTTCAGTTTTATCCTTATATTATACTACTTCTAATTACTTCCAAAAAAAATTTAAAATTTTTTTCAAAAAAACATTGATTTTTTAAAATTGTGTGGTATATTAAAAATAGTTAAGTGGGTCACCCAGTAACCCACTTACCAAGTTAAAAGAGGTAGATATGAAATTTAGAAAAATTACTCCTGTCCGCTTATATGAAAACGTAATAGAACAAATTATGAATTTAATTAAAAATAATGAATTAAAACCGGGAGACAAACTACCTCCGGAAAGAGAACTGGCTGCAAAATTATCTATAAGTAGGGGCTCCCTAAGGGAAGCCTTTCGAGTTTTAGAATCAAGAGGATTAATTAAGAGTAAACCCGGCGGGGGGAGATTTGTTCGAGAGATAAGAAAAAATGGTCGCAATAATACCGAAAATATTATCTTAAGTCTAGAGAAGTCTTCTATTTTAGAATTGTTAGAAGCAAGAGAGATGTTTGAGGTGGAAATTGTAGAACTTGCTGCTCAGAGAGCAACTGCCGAAGATATAGAATTAATTGAAAGAGCTCTAAATAAAATGAACGATGAAAAAGGGCTAAAAAATGACGAAAAAACTCAATTTGATACCGGATTTCATTTAGCTATTGCCAGTGCATCTCATAACTTTGTTTTTGCTAATATAATAAAATTGCACTTAGATTTATTAAAAGATACTCGAGAAAAGACCTGGAAAATACCAGGGCGAAAAGAAGAACAATATCAGGAACACCAGGCAATATTTCAAGCTATTAAAGAACATAATAGTAAAAAAGCTGGTGAAGCTATACTTAGACATTTGAGGACTATAGGAAAAGTTATTGTCTGAATGTGAGAGGATTATTACTGATCGATAAATACTGAACAAAGATAGGTAAACAATTTTTTAAAAAAGTTTTCAAAAAAAGATAAGAAATATTTTGCAGCGTTCATAATAAAGAAGGAGAATAAAAAGTTATGTTTACCGAAGTTTTTATAGTTGGTTTATCCTTGGGAGCGATTTATGCCTTAATCGCTATCGGATATAGCATGGTGTATGGTATTTTGAAATTAATGAATTTTGCTCATGGAGATGTGTATGCTTTTGGTAGTTTTATCTGCTATATGCTTTTGGTAGAATATAATTTAAACCCAATTCTTTCAATTATTATTGCAATGCTAGTAGGAGGTTTGCTTGCATCAATAGTTGAAATTTTAGCATATCGCCCTCTGAGGGGTCTGGAATATCGAAATATATCTATGATTAGTGCGCTAGGAGTAGCATATATAATACAAAATACATCAGAAAATTTTTGGAGTAGACAAGTTCATTTTTTTCCATCAATCATTTCTACTCCATTTATTTCTATTTTTGGGATTCAAGTTCCCACTACTCAATATTTAACGTTGGGAATTGTCATATTAGTAGTAGTAGGCCTAAATCTTTTCTTGAAATATCATAAAGTTGGTAAAGCTATTCTCTGTGCCTCTCAAGATATTCCCGCTTCTAGTTTAATGGGAATCCCAATTAATAGAACAATCTCAATAGTGTACCTACTTGGAGGAATGCTTGGAGTAATTGGAGGAGTACTTTATGCATCTTCTTATAATGTTCTTTCAATAAGTATGGGTTTTTCGGGTACAATTGTTGCTTTTGAAGCATCAGTTTTTGGAGGTATTGGGAGTATAAATGGAGCATTACTAGGAGCCTTAATTTTAGGTCTGCTTCATAGTTTAGTGGGATTTTATATTTCAACTGCTTATAGAGATGTTATTACTTTTGCTATTTTGATAATTGTGTTGTTAGTAAGACCTAAAGGAATTTTAGGTCGTTATGTTGAAGAAAAGGTGTAAAATATGAAAAAAAATAAGAATATTATTGTTATTATATTAGCAGTGGCATTATCTTTTTTATTACCTTCTTTTGTTAAAAATTATTATTGGTTAGGTATTTTTAATTTACTTCTTATCTATTCTATTCTTTGTTTAAGTTTAAATTTAATCTTTGGTTTTACAGGTTTACTATCCGTTGGACACGCAGCATTTTATGGAATTGGAGCGTATACTACTGCAATTTTGCTTACTCGATGTCATTTTCCCTTCTTTCCCTCGTTGATACTATCCGGTTTAATTGCTGTATTTTTTGGATTTTTTTTGAGTATGTCCACATCAAGAGTAAGAGGAGATTATTTTACTGTTATAACTATTGTGTTTGGTGAAATTTTTAGATTGATAATGCAAAATTGGGTTAATTTTAGTGGAGGTGCTATGGGAGTTGTAGGTATTCCGGCACCTCAATTTTTTTCCTGGAGAATAATTTCAGAGAAAGATTTTTACTTTTTAGGTTTAATTTTGTTTTGGTTTACTTATATTACTCTGAGCCTTTTGGTAAAGTCAAAATTTGGGCGTGCTTTTATCGCTATTCGAGAGGATGAATTAGCCGCTTCTACAATGGGAATTAATACTGTGATGTATAAAATATTATCTTTTTCTATAGGGTGTTTTTATGCAGGACTTGCAGGTAGTTATTATGCAGTTTACAATACAGCGATAGCACCTTCAAGTTTTACACTTGATGAATCTTGTCTAATGATTATTATGGTTGTGCTAGGAGGAATAGGGAATTTATCAGCGACTATTCCCGGTGTGATTGTTATGTTAGTTGCCACGGAGGTTTTTCGACCATTATATCATTACCGGTTACTTTTGATTGGATTAATTATGGTAATTGTGTTAGTACGTTATCCCTATGGAATTTTAGGGATATTTAATAAAATAGCATCTATGAGGAAAAAATATAGTTATAGGAAGGTATAGGTAAAAAACATGACACTCCTAAAAGCCGAGGAAATTGATAAAAAATTTGGCGGTATACATGCTGTTAGTCATTTAAATGTTTCCGTTAATAAGGGAGAAATTGTTGGAATGATTGGACCTAATGGTTCAGGTAAAACCACATTTCTTAATATATTATCTGGAATATACCGTTCAGATTCTGGAAGGGTAGAGTTTAAGAATGAAGATATTACAAAATTGCCATTACATCGTATTATAGAAAAAGGTATTGCTAGGACCTTTCAAAATCTAAGAATATTTAGAAACATATCGGTTTTGGAAAATATACTTATCGGGAGGCATCATTTAATTAAAAATTCGTTAGTGAATATATATTTCAACCCATTTTTAGCAGGTAGGAGAGAAAAAAGCGCTTATCTTAAAGGAATGGAAATTTTAGAATTAGTAAATTTAGCAAAAGAAAAGAATGAATTAGCAAGTAATTTGCCATACGGCAAGCAAAGAGTATTAGAAATTGCACGAGCTCTAATGGCAGAGCCAGATTTATTGCTATTAGATGAGCCTACCGCCGGAATGAATCCTACAGAAGCAGTGGCGTTGTGCGAATTTTTGAAAAAATTAAAAGAAAGAGGTTTTGCTCTTTTTGTTATTGAGCATAACATGAAAGCAATTATGTCAATTTCAGATAAAATTATTGTTCTCAATGTAGGGGCAAAATTAAAAGAAGGAATACCAAGAGAAATTCAAAGAGATAAACAAGTACAAGAAATCTATTTGGGAAAAGAGGAATAGTAAAACGCTTAAAATTAAAAATATATCCGCAAGGTATGGAAATATTCAAGTTTTACATGATGTGTCAGTTGAAGTAAGTGAGGGAGAAATTGTTGCTCTTGTTGGTGCAAATGGTGCAGGAAAAACTACTTTATTGAAAGTAATTTCCGGTTTACTTGGTTCTACTAAGGGTACTATAACATTTTTAGGTCAAAAAATAGACAAAATAGCTCCCGAAGAAATTGTAAAATTAGGGATAGCTCAAGTTCCGGAAGGTAGGAGAGTATTTCCTGATTCCACCGTTCTCACAAATCTTGAAATGGGAGCTTACATTAGAAAAGATACGAAAGAAGTAAAGAAAGACATAGAGAAATATTTTGAAATTTTTCCCATACTCTTTGAACGTCGAAATATGCCTGCATCACTATTAAGTGGTGGAGAACAACAAATGCTTGTTATAGTTAGAGCTCTAATGAGCAGACCTAAACTTCTTCTTTTAGATGAACCATCAATGGGTCTTGCACCACAGCTTGTTAATGAAATATTTAAAATTATTAAAAATCTTAATTCAGAAGGAATATCTATTTTTTTGGTTGAGCAAAATATTAAAAAATCTTTAAAAATAGCTCAAAGGGGATATGTATTAGAAACAGGAAAAGTATCACTTCAAGGTTTATCTCAAGAATTGCTTGAATCAGATGAAATTCGCAAAGTGTATCTGGGAGAAAACCAAATTTAGAAGGGAGGTGAGGAATTTAGTAGAGTATTTGTAAGCACGCTTTTAGTAAAAAATAAAAAAACGAAAGGTATGAAAATGAAAAAAATGCATAAAAAGACTATATTTATTCTTGTGTTAACAGTAATTTTATTAAGTTGTTTAACAGTTATAGCTTTATCTAAAGATGGTGTAAATGATTCAAAAAAAGAGATTACAATTGCTTTTATTGATGCTTTAACTGGTCCTGCCGGAGCTTATGGTTCAGGGGACTTAAGAGGAGCGGAAATAGGAGTAGCTGAAGTCAATGAAATGGGAGGAATTCCTTCAGGACCATTAAAGGGGTACACCTTTGTACTTGACACCTTTGATGATAAAGGAGATGCAAAAGAATCTGCAAGCGCAGCTAGAAAAATAGCAGTTGGTGACTATCTAGCTGCTATAGGAGGAACCATAAGTACTGCTTCATTAGCTTCATCTCCTGTTTTCTATAGAATGAGAGTTCCCTATATTATGGGATGGGCTAGTTCAACTTCACTTACTCATCAAGGTTTTGATAATCTTGTGAGGGAAACCTATACTACCGAAGCAGAAGCTATTTTTATGCTTAAGATTCTGCATGAACGTTTAGATGCCAAGAAGGTTTCTATTATTGTAGAAAATGCAAGTTATGGGCAACAGCTGTTACAGACTTTTCAGGATGAAGCAGAAAATTACGATATTAAATTAGGTAACCCGCATACTATTGTACCAGGACAGGATGTTGATTTTAAGGATATTCTTCTGAAAGCAAAAGCTGAAGAATCAGATGTAGTGGTTATATTGGTTGAACGTAATGAAGGTGGGATGATAGTTAATCAGACGAGAAAAATGGGATGGGATGTTCCGTTTTATGGACCAAAATCACTTGGAGAGCCAAGATTTTTTGAATTAGCTGGTGAAGAATTAGGAGAGGTTTACTTAGTCTGTTCTCCATCACTGGATACGAGTAAACCATATGTTGAGAACTTTCTTTCAAGATGGCAAAAAGTATATGATTTCCCGCCAGATATGGCTGCTATATATGGCTATGATGCAGTGAAAATATCAACAAAGATTATAGAAATGGGCGGAATAGATAGAGAATCTTTTATTGCAAATCTTCGTAAGGTTAAAGTTGAAGGGATTGGGAACGATCTTTATGAATTTGATGAATATGGCGATGTGAAGGTTCCAAATTTAATTACAATAACAGGTGAGGAGTTCAAAAAAGAATATTTAAAAATGGAATAATTAACTATAGTTGAGCTTTTTTGTTGATTGTAAGAAATTGTGAAAATTTGGGCTAAGTGAACAGAGTTGATATTATGTTTATCAGAAGGGTACTTTTTCTTTACGAGAAAAAGTACCCTTCCAATATAGAGGGGAACTTATATAGAGAAGTGGAATCGATAATTTATTTTATTGTGAAAAGGAGTACTCAGTGGATAAATAGAGATAATTTAATAATATATATCCTATTAATCTTCTTTCTTGTATTTTCTTAATTAATTAGTAATTTCCTAACTTCCGAGAGTTTATGTAAAACACATAACTATGGTTTGTTCTTATCTGGCCTAGGAAGAACAGGTAAACTTATCTCGATAAGAGAAGTCCCATCTCTTTATTAAATCAAGAGGTATGTGGTATTATATAGGCAATAGATAATTAGGTTACCCAATGACTTAATTACCCAAACAAAGAGGTGTAATAGTGTTTAAAGAAATTTTTCCTATTCGTTTATACGAAAACGTAATAGAACAAATTATGAATTTAATTAAAAATAATGAATTAAAACCGGGAGACAAACTACCTCCGGAAAGAGAACTGGCTGCAAAATTATCTATAAGTAGGGGCTCACTAAGGGAAGCCTTTCGAGTTTTAGAATCAAGAGGATTAATTAAGAGTAAACCCGGCGGGGGGAGATTTATTCGAGAGATAAGAAAAAATAGCCGCAATAATACCGAAAATATTATCTTAAGTCTAGAGAAGTCTTCTATTTTAGAATTGTTAGAAGCAAGAGAGATGTTTGAGGTGGAAATTGTAGAACTTGCTGCTCAGAGAGCAACTGCCGAAGAT
>Ga0265594_1000493_pt1 | contig 32536 bp, 63 predicted proteins | sample saktaG_11_FD_190147 | JGI IMG/M metagenome (GOLD analysis project Ga0265594, IMG submission 190147) | Saline water microbial communities from Sakinaw Lake, British Columbia, Canada - sak_2011_5_24_80m | ecosystem: Environmental > Aquatic > Non-marine Saline and Alkaline > Saline ... | reverse complement strand
CTATGTTAGATGATGGTGAAATCGAGGGAGAATTTGTTGGGGGCGTATGCTTTTTTGGTTGGGGTGATTTTGGCGGTTGGGTTTGGATTGTTTAATCGGTCGCTTGAGTCGGCTGGTGGAATGTTTTATTCGGCTTTGGTTATTATTGGTTTGATTGTTGGTTTTATGAATGTTGGAGATAAGAATTCTAGCACGTTTTTGATTGCGAGTTTGTCGTTGGTTATTGTCGGGGCGTTGGGGGCTGAGCCTTTGAAGTATATTGCTTTGAATAATTATGTTGTGACTTCGTTGAGGAATGTGCTTGGGTCGTTGCTTGTGTTGTTTGTGCCGGCGACTATTATTGTTGCGCTGAAGAGTGTATTTAGTATTAGTAAAATTTAGGTGAAAGGAGGTAAAAATGGAAAGAAATGTTTTGGGTTGGATAACAATAATTCTTGTGATAGTTGGAGCTATAAATTGGGGACTTGTTGGAGCTTTGGAGATTGATTTGGTAGATACCATATTTGGTTCAATATCTTGGTTGGCTACAGCTGTGTATATCTTGGTTGGATTGTCTGGTATCTGGGAATTAATAATGCTATTTAAGAAGTAGACAGAATTATTTAAGGAATTTTGTTATGTCTGATAGATTGATTGTTTTATTGTCGTCTTTGGCGAGGCCTGGGCAAGCTGTGTTTATCCAGATTTGAATTTGTGGGAAGTTTTCGAATTCGCTTGGGTTGATATTGTCTGATTCGAAGACATAAGCCTTTTTGTTTTGTTTTTCTATTTGTTCTTTTATTTTATTAATTGTTTTGAATTTTTGTCCGTGCTTGGTTGAGAGTAGGAGCCCAACATTGTTTGATGATAGGAATTTTTTTTGTTTTGCTAATGTTTTTTTGTTGTGGGCGTCTATTTCTTTTTGTGTGATTTTGTCAAGGGTTTTTGTGTTGAAGATGTGAATTGGTTTTTGGATTTGGATTGCGTTGTTGATTGCGTGGAATTTGCCGTCGGTTATTATTAAGATTTCGTCTGCTGATTTGTCGAGTGCTAATGAGTTGCAGCCGAGGATGTGAGCTTTGTATTTTGCGCCTTGTTTGATTATTACTTGTTTTCCTTTGGATTCTAAGTATTGTTTTACTTTTGGGATTAGGTCGATGTATTGGATTGTGGCGGCTAAGGAGATTGTTTTGCCTTTTAGGTTGTCTAATGGTCTTAGATTTATGTCTTCGTCTTTGAATTTTCGTTTTGCTTCTATATATAGGGGTTTCATATAATTTGTTTGAGAAATGTGTTTTAGAACCTTTCGATTTCGTCGGACCTTGGGGTGTCTCGGTTTTCTACTGCGCCTTTTTGAATGTCGAATACTTTTGATGGGGTTGCGATTACTGTGTTTTCGCCGAAGCCTGCGATTTTGCCGTTTAGTGCTTCTACTGTTTTTTTGATTTTTGATATTGCTCTTTTTAGTTCTATTACGTCTTTTGATTTTAGGGTTTTGATGTCGATGATTGCGATTGTGTATCCTTCTCGGAGCGCGTTTAGAATTGGGTTTATGTCTTCGTATATTTTTAGAACGAATGTTTTGATTAGTATTTTTGATTCTGATTTCTCTTGTTCGAGATCTATTTCGATGAAGTCTGGAGAATAATTGTCTTCTTTGCCCATCATTCTTTTTAGTCTGTCAAATACCATAATATATTTTTATTGTCTCAGTATTTAAGCTTTATTGTGATAGATAAGAATATTAACCTTGGATTTTTTTCATTACTTCGTCTCGGATTTGTTCTATTCTTTCTGAGAATTGTTTTTCTTGCTCGTCGATAGTTTTCATTCTTGTTTTAATAAGTTCTTGTTTCTTTTTCATGTCCTTGAGTATCTCTTCTTTTGTTGACTTAATTACGACTTGGTTCCCGATGATTCTTGAGATTTCGCCTTCGGTTTTTTCGACTTCTTTGATTATATAATCGGTTTCGTTGGATTCCATTGAGAATGCATTTTTTTGCATTAGAAGTTGTTGGAATGATTGTTCGAGCATTTGGAGTTCTTGGATTTTTCTTTGGGTTTCTTCGTCTAGGTTTGCGAGTGGGTTCCCGCTGGTTGTTGGTTGTTGGTTGTTGGTTGTTGGTTTCTCTTTTGCCATTAGTTTGATGATACTGTTTTCATTTTATTTCGTGGTTTGTAGAAAATTCTTGAGCCGCAGCTTGGGCAGACGAATCTTTTTTTGAGGTCATCTGACTTTATTTTGTCTCCGCATGAAAAGCATTTGTATTGTACCATATTATTTTTTATTATTTGGGTTTTTATTTCTTTAGGTTATTTAATCTTTTAAGTGGAAGGTTCCGCCGGCGAATTTTTTGTTGCATTTGGAACATAGCCAGATTCCTTTTGCTTGGCGTTTTGCTTTGCCTTTGCAGAATGGGCACTCTTGTCGTGTTTGCTGTTTTGCCTCTACGGCTATGAGTTTATTTTTTACTCTTCCGTATCCTGCGCCGAATCTTCCTGCGCTTCCGATTTTTTTTCTTTTTACTGCCATGTTAGTTTTATCAGAAATTGGTTTTTAAATTATTGGGTTATTATATCAACTGCTTCGGAGACTTGCTTGGTGAGTTTTGAATCGTCTTGTGCTTCTATTAATTGTTTTTGGGCTCGGGCTGTTAAGTAATCTCTTATTAAATCACGGTGATTCCAAATAAAGTTTTCATATTTTGAGGCTGCGTTACATGGACAATCTGCGACAAATTGTTTGTCGTCTATATATCCCCATCCTACATAATCGACTGATACACAAGTTGACGGGTTTGTTTTACTTCTTTCCCTTAATTCTTCGAGTTGTCCTTTCTCCCAATCCCATTCTCTTTCGTTGTCTTCAAAATAAGTTATTCCGCAAAACTCACAGGTTGCCACACTTGAATGATGACCCATTAATACATCTAAAAAAATTCGCTTGGTGCCTCTATTCTTTTCTTTGACGTGAAACAATTTGTTCATCTTTCTTTAAAAGAATTTGTGTGGTATGATATAATATGGGGCTACCCGGATTTGAACCGGGGTCGCGAAGTCCCAAACCTCGAAGGCTACCAGACTACCCCATAGCCCCATAGTAGTGAGGTGATTTTTTGATTAATAAAGTTATTCTTTCTTTTTCTCTTTCTTTTCTGGAGCTGGAGTTTTTGATGTTGTGGTTGGAGGTTCTATTGTTGCTTCTTTAGCTTTTTTCTCTTCCTCAGCTGCCTTCTCTACTTCCTCGGCTTTTTTGATTGCCTCTTGTTCCTCTTCTACTCCAGCGAAGTACTCGTCTAATTCTTTTCGTTTTTCTGGGCCGACGTCGGTTTTTTGTGCTTCGATTTCTTCTTTATATTTTCCTTCTGAGATTTCTTTTAATATTTCTTTTGGGTCTTTGCTTTCGATTAGAACTCCGAGAGCTTGGCAGGTTCCGATTACGGATTTTACGGATGCTATAAATGTGTTTGAGAGTAGACTTGAGTGCTTTGCTTTTGCTATTGAAATAACTTGTTCAATTGCGAAGTTTCCTACTTTTTGTTTTAATCTTGCGCCGGATGCTTTTTCTATTTTTAATTCTTTTTTTATTAGTTCTGATGTTGGTGGTGATAGGACTTTGATTGAGAATTCTTTTGTTTCGGGATTGACGGTTAGATGAACTGGGACGGTTATGCCTTTGAATTCTGCTGTTGATGTATTTATGTCGGAGATTACCTTGCCCATGTTGATTCCCATTGGCCCGAGTTGTTGTGCGACCGCTGGACCTAGCGTCATGTTCCCACCTTCGACTAGTAATTTTATAAGTGCCATTTTAGATTTCTAAAAAGAGTCTTTTTAAGACTTACTCTTCTTCTTCGAGATCCTCCCTTCTGATTACTCTGATATTGTCGAGTTTTACCGTGACTGGGATTGGAACTGCGGCTCCAAGAAGTGAAACGACACATTCTCCTTTTGCTTTATCAATTCTTACAACTTTTGCTTTTTCGTTTTTGAATGGTTCGGAGATTATTTCTATTATGTCGTTTTTTTCTATCTTGATGTCGGCAACTACTGGTTCGAGCATTTGTTTTACTTTGTCGTATTTGACTGTTTCGCCGATTATCCCTTTAACATATGGTAAATTGAAAACTGCGTCTTCGGCGTGTTTGTGGTCTGGAGATTCTAAAAATATGTAGCCTCTTAGTCCGTGTGGTCTCGCAATTGCGTAAATTTCTATTTTCTTTTTTTTGACTTTGTCTGCAATCATTTCTAATGCTTTGTCTTCTTTGTTTGTTGTAACTTTAACTATATAGATTTGGGAATCGAATTCTTGTTTAGGGGGTTCTTCTATAGCTTGTTCTTGTTTAGTATGTTTTTGTGCTTCTGAAGTTTTTGGTGTTTTTACCTGTTCTTCGGCTGGTTCTTCTTTTTTGTTATTTTCTGGGATTAATGATGTTTTCTTTGAGCCTTTTATTTTTGGAGCGAAATTTTCTTCGGCTGCGTTGCTATCTTTGTCTTCGTTGAGGTAATCAAATTCGTCGTCATATCCTATTGCCATTTTGAATTGCTTATAGCCAGCTCTTAAAAATCTAAGAACTAGATGTCAATGTTTAATATTCTTTATTTAAAAAGATTTCTATGTTAAAATAAATTTTAGATTTTGGCATTAGATAAATATTTTCATTGCGACAGAAATTGCGAAACCTAGCGCGCCGATTACGAGAAGTCCGATTGCTGAGACTTTTGAGATTGTTTTGAATTCTGAAATAGTTGGTTTTTTTAGGAGTCGCCAAACTCTTAGATATTTGTGATATTGGGTTGCGAGTTTTCGTGTTAGTTTGCTCATATTGATAGAGAGTTTTTGGGTTTTTAAGATTGGTGGTAGATTATTCGTCGAAGAATTCGATTCCTAATTCTCCTTCCATGTCTTTTCGTCGGGCTTCTTCGATTGGGAGTCGTTCGCCTGAGATTTGTGGGGATTTGACGCCGGTGATTATTACCATTACTTTTAGAGATTTTTCCATGTCCTTTGATATTTGGGCTCCGGAAATCATTTTTGCGTCTGGGGAAAGTTGTTCTCCTATTTTTTGGATGACTTGTTTGTATTCTTCGAGGGATAGGTCTGTGCCGCCTATGACATTTATTAGTGCTCCTTGTGCATTTTTGATATCAACATCTAATAGTGGATTGTTTAGGGCTTTGTCGACGGCTTCCATTGCTCTGTCAGATGAGTCGGATTCGCCCATTCCGATTAGTGATACTCCGCCGTTTGCCATAACTGCCTTGATGTCTGCGAAGTCGAGGTTAACTAACCCTGATGATGTTACGAGTTCTGTGATTCCTTTGACTGCGTTTGTTAAAATTTCGTCTGCGACCTTGAATGCTGTTGGTAGTGGTAGGTCTGGTGCGAGGTCTAGTAGCTTGTCGTTTGGGATTACTATTAATGTGTCTACTATGCCTTCCATTCGTTCTAGTCCTTCTGTTGCGTTTTCTATTCGTTTTGCTCCCTCGACGTTGAATGGTAATGTGACGACGCCTATTACTAAGGCGCCTTGTTTTTTTGCTATTTCTGCTATGACTGGTGCGGCACCTGTTCCCGTCCCTCCTCCAAGCCCGCAAGTTACGAATACTAAATCAGAATTTTCTAGTTTCTTTTTAATTTCTTGTTGTTGTTCTCGCGCGGATTCTGCTCCGATTCTTGGGTTTGAGCCGGCCCCAAGTCCTTTTGATAATTCTCGGCCAATTAGAATTTTTTGATCGGCATTTGTGTAGAGTAGGTCTTGCGCATCTGTATTGATTGCAATTATTTCTCCGCCTTTGATTCCGATTTCTCGCATTCTTGATGTTGTGTTGCCGCCTGCACCCCCTACTCCAACGACCTTTATTCGTGCGGCTTGTTTTTTTAAGATTTCTTCGAGCTCTCTGTCTATTTCTGAATTTATGTTTCGTGAGAATTGTGGTGTGTTATTTGTTTCACCTCTTTCTATGATATCTTCCATTTTTTGAAGAACGAATTTGGGTTTATAATTATTTATGAGGTGGAGTTTGTGTTTTTTCTTCTGTTATTTTGGAGTTAATTTTCATGCCTATAATTTCTTCGAATTTTGGAGCGAATATTTTTATGAATGGTTCGAATTGTTTCTCTGTTTTGAAAGTTATTGTGTTGTTGTTGATGTCGAAATCGAATTGTTTTTTGAATATAAAGTCTTGGAGGGCGTTGATTTTTTCTTTTTGGTCGGTTATTATTTTGTTGATTTTGTATGTGTATGTGACGTTTTTGCCGGCGAGTGGATTGTTGAAGTCGACGAGCGTTCGACCTCGGTCTGATGATAGGATTTTTACTAATTGGCCGTCGAGAGAAAGTTGCATTCCTTTTTGTGGTTCAATTTTTTGTGCGTGGAAATGTTTTGTTGGAATCATTCGGATGAGTTGTGGATTTCTTTTGCCAAATGCTTGTTCTGGTTTTAGATTTAGGTTATATTGTTTTCCGATTTCTTTTCCTTCGAGATTTTCGTCAAATCCTGTTGGGAGCATTTTGTGGCCGATTGATAGAATGAAGGGCTTTGGGTCGGTTTTTGGTTCTTGGTTATTAGTTTTTGGTAAATCGGATTTTATATTTGTGTCGAAGATTTCATTTGTGTTTGATATTCTCCCGGTGAATTCGATTTCAATGAAATCGTTTTTGTTTGTTTTTATCATATAATTTTTTGTGTCTTGAGTTTTTAAGATTTTGGGAATTATTATGCTTGAGAATATAAATTCTTATAAACAATATTATTATTTGTTTAGTATAGTTTTATTGAAACGCGTTGTTAGTACAAATTCTGGCTTGGTGGGAATTACTGAGGATGGTAAAGAGGTTTTTTATCTGCCCCGTCTCCATGTTCTTTGTCTTGCCCAAATGATAAGGGTGGTCTGATGAAAAAATCTCTTGTTGAAACAGCTAGGAATGATTCCAATCGTTATTATCAAATTAATAAAAGACTTGATGATGTCAAAAGTGGTTCTGTTTCTATTGCGTATGCTTTTTATTAAGAAAGAGGGATTTTAGAAAAGAAACCCAATGATTTTTGGGATGCTAATACTGAAAATTAATTTTAGGGAAGTTTTATAAATGAAATGTTTTTTGATGTACTATTATGGTAGCTAGAGTTATTGATGCGACGGAGATGCGGGTCGGGACGTTTGTGTTGATTGATGGCGTGGCACACCAGGTTAAGAAAATGGATGTTTCTAAGACGGGTAAGCATGGGCATGCGAAGGTTCGGTTTGAAGCTATTAATATTGTGAGCGGGAAGAAGAAAGTTAATGTTATTCCGGGTCATGATAAATTTGAGGTGCCGATGATTGATAAGAGACAGGCGCAGGTTCTTTCGGTTGTTGGGGATAATGCTAGTATTATGGATGGTGAGAATTATGAGAATTATGATTTGGTTGTGCCGGAGGATTTGAAGGATGCTGTTAAGGATGGTGTGACTGTTGAATATTGGGATATTGAGGGCGATAAAATTATTAGGAGAGTGTTGTGATGGCTACAAAGATTCATGCTATGCAAAATAGATTGCTTAAGAATGCGTTTGTTTGTAAGGATTGTAAACATAAGATGAGATTGGAGCCGTTGAAAATTTTGACGGGGAAGGCGCGGTGTCGGAAGTGTGGGAGGAAGGATTTTAGACCGGTTAGGAAGAAGTAGTTATAATATACAAATAATTATAAAGTAATGTTTTAGTTTATTTTTATGGAAGGACTATTGAAAGTTCATGCCTCTTATGGACAAGTTGATTGTTTTTATAGAACTTTTTCTGATGTTGGTGTGAGTGGGGACGATTTAGAGAAGTATTTTAAACGTGTCGCGACAAGATCGAAAGAAGGGGATATTGTTGTTCTTATGAGTCAGGAAGAGTTTGAAAAAGTAAAAAGTTTAGGATAATTTTTAAAGGGGGTTTAACTGATTGAAGAATGGTGAGCTTTTGGGTTTATGATGTTGGGTTTTTGGTTTTGTTTAGTTTGTTTGTGGTTTGGTTTTTGAGTTCGAGGAAGAAGAGCTTGAGTCGGCAGGGGATAATTTTTATGTATCGGACGCAGTTTGGGGTTGATGTTATTAAATATGTTGGGGATAATTTTAAGAAGGTTTTGTATGGGTTGAGGTATGTGATTGTTGGCGTTGGATTGGTTTTGATGGGAGTTATGGTTTGGATGTTGGGGCAGACTGTTGCGATTTATTTGTTGTATCCTGAGATTACGAAGGTGATTAAGGCGCCGCCGATTGCTCCGTTAATTCCGTATTTTCCGAAGTTGTTTGGGATGGAGAGTTTTTTCCCGCCGTTTTATTTTACTTATTTTATTGTTGCTTTGGCGATTGTGGCGATTGTGCATGAGTTCTCGCATGGGATTTATATGAGGTTGTTTAAGGTTAAGATTAAATCTACTGGGTTGGTTTTTCTCGGGCCGATTTTGGGGGCGTTTGTTGAGGAAGAAAAGACTGGGTTTAAGAAGAAGAAAAATTTGGAGCAGATGGTAATTCTGGGGGCTGGTGTTTTTGCGAATTTGGTTTTTGCATTAATATTTTATGGGCTTTATGTTGCGTTTTTCTTTAGTTCTTTTTCGCCGTCGGGTTATGTGTTTGATAGTTATGCTATTGCTATTGTTCCGTTGAATATTGTTGATGGCTTTGGTGAGTATAATAATTTGACTAGTGTTTTGACTTCGAATGGTACTTTTTATTTGGATGATGAATTGGCTGTGCAGTTGGAAAATGTTGGGAGTGATTATTTGGTTGCTTATGCTGAGGCGCCAGCTGTTTTGACTGGGATGAAAGGTGCGATTGTAATGGCTGATGATGTTGCGATTAAGAATCGTGATGATTTAAGATGGTTTTTGGAGAGTCGTGAGCCGGGCGATGAAGTTGTTTTTGTTACTGAGGATGAAGAGGGGGTTTATAGCTATGATGTTGTTTTGGGGGCACATCCTGAGGATTCATCTTTGGCTTATCTTGGGGTTGGGAATAGCGTCGGTGGGAATCGTAGTTTTGTGAGGAATATTCTTGATAGGTTTATGGGGTTCAAAGAGTCTTCGACTTATTATAAGCCGAATTGGGATGGGAATTTTGTTTATTTTGTTTATCATTTGCTTTGGTGGGTGATGGTGATTAATTTGTTGGTTGCTTTGTTTAATATGTTGCCGCTTGGGATTTTGGATGGCGGGCGGTTTTTCTACTTGGGTGTTTTGAGTGTTACTAAATCTAAGAAAGTTGCGAAGTGGGCTTACAGGGTCGCTGGCTATTTGATTTTGTTTGTGTTCTTGTTGATGATGTTCTTTTGGTTTGTGCGGATAGTTTAGCTCAGGGGCATATGTCCCTCAGCTGTGCACCTCATTATTTAAGCGAAACTTTGTTTTGTATTTATTGCAATTAAAATTTATTAACGGTTTTGTCATGCTCCGCACGACCCTGAACCTAAAATTTTATTTTGCGAGATTGAGGGATAATTAAAAGAGACTGTTTATGATTTAGGTAAATATTTAAAGGCGTTTGTCGTTGGTGGATTGAGCTTTGCTCTAACTAAATGAGGTGTGTGAAATGGTATTACCAAAAAGTCCAAAGGCGTGTGTGATTAAGATTAATTCTCTTAAGAAGCAATTGACGGCGATGGAAAAAAGGAAGAAGTCTCTTTCTGCTAAGAAGAAACCTGCTAAAAGGAAGGCAGCGAAGAGAAAAGTAGTTAAGAGAAAACCTGCTAAGAGAAAAAAGAGAAGGTAGGTAAATAAATTTTTATTTTTGTTGTATGTTTGGGTATAATAATTTTTGTGTAAAAAGTTACTTAGAAGGGTATGTCCTTATGTCTCTCTTTGTGTATTTCTAATGCTTTTTCTTCAGCAAGGCTTGATTTTTTTTCAAATTTTTGTTTATTTTTTTGTGATATCAAATTACTAAATTGAAATGCCCTGAAATAATTTGCTTTAAAATAATAGTAATCCTCAAGGGTTTCGAAAGAAATTTTTTTATTGTATAATAGTTCGCAATATTTTTGATAAATATCTTTCCCATTTTTCATATTATAAAAATATAATTCCGTCTTTTGTTAGGGCGGTGAATCGGACGCCGACTGGGAGTGAGAGTAGGGCGGATTGGAGGGCCATGTGTTCTTTGCCGTTGCCGGATGCGATTGATATTGCGACTTCGAGGTTGTTGAATTTGCCTTTTAGTTTTGTTGAGAATTCTTTTTTTAATTGAACTAGGGATTTATTTGGGTCGAATTCTATGAAGTCGAATGGGATGCCTTGGACTGTGAATTCTTTTGCGAACTCTGGACCGACTATTATTATTTTTTCCCATTCGCCTTTTTGCATTAGTCCTGAGATTTGGCCCCATGTTCCTTTGCCGGTTGAGAGGAGTGCTACTAGTTCCATTAGGCTCCCTCTTTTAGAAAAAGAGGTTCCCTGGAATCAGAAAACTTCTTTTCCAATACTTCGTATTGATTTAATTTCATTGGTAGATATGGTTGCTTTATTATTTAAGGATTTATGTGATTAGGGGAAGTTTTATAAATGGGAATTTCGGTTTGTTTGTACTACTGTTAGTAGGAGGCTTTGCCGAAATAAATTCTAACAGTTTTATGAGTATGGAAATTAAGGAATCGTTGGTTGAATTGCGGAAGGAGAAGAAGCGGAAGTTTGTGCAGACGTTGGACTTGATTGTGAATCTGAAGAATTTTGATGTAAGGAAGGAGGCTTTGAATAGTTTTGTTTCGGTGCCGCATGGTGGTGAGAAAAAATTGGCTGGGTTTTTAATTAAGAGGTCTAAATTAATTGATAGTATTACCGAGGCTGATTTTGTGAAGTATAAAGAATTGAAGGACATTAAGAAGTTGGCGAAGAAGTACGATGCGTTTATTGCGGTTGCGCCGATGATGGCGAAGGTTGCGACGAAGTTTGGTCGGGTTTTGGGGCCGGTTGGGAAAATGCCGTCGCCGCAGGCTGGGATTATTCCGAAGGAAGATGATGAGATAATTAAGATGATGATTGGGAAGATGAATAAGTCGATTCGTGTTCGGAATAAGGAGATGGCGATTAAGTTGGGCGTTGGGAACGAGGGAATGAGTGATGATGCTTTGGCTGAGAATGTCGACGCTGTTTTGAAGGGGTTGGAGAAATTGTTGCCGAGGGGTCGGGATAATGTTCGGGAAGTTTTGATTAAGTTTACGATGACGAAGCCGATTAAGATTTTGGAGGGAAAGAAATAAGATGACGGGACAAAGAGAGACGCATGTTTCGGAAGTTAAGAAGCGGAAGGTTGTGGAGTTGGCGGAGTTGATGAAGTCGAAGACTGTGATGGTTATTTCGGTGAAGGGTTTGCCGTCGGCGCAGTTTCAGGATATTAAGAAAAAATTGAGGGGGCGGGCGAAGGTGCGGGTTGCGAAAAAGAGTTTGGTTAATTTTGCTTTGGACCATTGTGGGATTAAGGAGTTGCATAATTTGATTAAGTATATTGATGATTCGACGGCGATGTTGTTCTCTGAGAATGATGCGTTTGAGATTTCTGGTGTTCTTGCTGACGAGAAGAGTCCGGCGAAGGCTAAGGCTGGGCAGATTGCTCCGAGTAATATTGAGGTTAAGGCTGGTCCGACGGATTTGTTGCCTGGTCCTGATATTTCTGCTTTGAGTGCGGTTGGTTTGGCGCCGAAGGTTGAGGGTGGGAAGATTGCGATTATGAAAGATAAGGTTATTGTTAAAGAGGGTGCTGAGATTGGTGAGAAGCACGCGTCGATTATGGCGAAGTTGAATATTATTCCGTTCGAGGTTGGGGTTGATCCTATTGCGGCTTTTGATAATGATGAAAAGAAAGTTTATGTTGATATTCGGATTGATAAGGTTGGGACTTTGGCTGAGTTGATTGAGAGTTATAGTCGGGGATTGGCTTTTGCTGTTGAGATGGGGATTGTTAATTCGGGGAGTTTGGATTTTATTTTGAATAAAGCTGGGGTTCACGAAATCGTTATAAACGATTTGGTTACAGGTGACGGGATACAGGTGACGGGTGATGATGTTGGGGCGAGTGAGATCGAGGAAGGGGAAGTTGTTGGCACGGATTCCAAGGGGAAGGTTGGGTTGGTTGAGGGAGTAAAGACTGAGGTGAAAAATGAGTGATGAGAATTTGAAGTCTTCGGTGCTCGAGAAAGGGGAAACTGTTACGGAGATAATTATATTTTCGCAGGGGAATAAGAAAACGTTTAAGGGGATTTTGACGGATAGTATTCATCAGAGCGAGTTTACGCGTTTTGATTTGACGGATGGAAGAAGAATTTATGTGAATCCTAAAAATGTGGATTGTTTTGAGGTTTTTGAAGATGGGATTGATACTGAAGAAGTTAAAGCTTTGGAGGGAGAAAAGTAAATGGAATATACATATGCGGCACTTTTGTTGCACAAGTTGGGGAAGGATATCAACGAGGATAACCTGAAGGCGGTTGTTTCCGCTGCTGGGGCTGAAGTCGATGAGGCTAAGGTCAAAGTGATGGTTGCGTCTTTGAAGGGCGTTGATATTGCTGACAAGCTTGCGAACGCGTCTATTGCAGCGGCTCCGACGGCTGGTGGTAGTGCGGTGGCAGAAGTGGCGGAAGAGAAGAAAGAAGAACCTCGGGCCGAGGCGGCTGAAGGTTTGGCTTCATTGTTCGGGTAAGTTAGAACGCTTGCGCGGTAGACGGAAAATTTTAATTTTCCGGTAGATAAAAATGCTTTGCATTTTTGGTAGAACGACTGCGTCGGTAGATGACTTTGGATGGTGGGGCTAGATTGGTCTTGCTGTTGCCGATGGTGAAGTCGTTGTAGCTGTGTTCGGATGGTGAAGGTAGTTGGGATTGATTATGGTATATTCTATTGTAGTGATATTTTTAAGAAGTGCTTGAGTTGATTTTTTATGGATAAAAAAGAATATGAAACGATTATATTACATCTCCAATACATTGGTTCCATGATGACTGAAAATCAGCTTTCCAAACAATGTAGAGATATACTCCACAATCTTCAATATAATCACATGGAATATAGCTCACAAAAAAATGCGGTTCTTTATCTTCTTCTTGGAGCATTTCTGGGAATTGCTCTTACTCAGGGCAATTATATCTTAACCTTTTTTATCGGCATATTGACCCTTGGTCTAATGATACGTCAAAATTTAAGTCACAATAAAAAGAAGAAAAATTTTCTAATATTGCATAAAGACGCTAAAGCTATTAGGGAATTAGCTGTTTCTCATGTCGATATGATTTCTAATAAAATCATTAGTGGTAAATAATTCTATTTTTCAGTTATTTTCTCTTGCTATAGAATACTTACGCTCGCGCCAGGAATCGAACCTGGAAGCCGTAAGGCCTGGTGTTCAAGACCAGTGCAGTACCATTGTGCCACGCGAGCTAATGTTTGTTAATGGAGAAGGTTTTTAAATTTGTTTGGATGCTTAAGGTTATGGAGTATCCTAAAATTTTAAGGAATAAGTTTGTCGCAATATTTATAATAGGTGTTTTGGTTTTGTTGTTTGTGTTGTTTGTGATGAAAATGTTTGGCAACATTGAGGATAATATGGCGACGAGAGTTAAGTTGGAGACGAGCAAAGGAGACATTGTGATTGAGTTGTATTCGGATATGCCGGTGACTGCTGGGAATTTTGAGAAGTTGGCTGAGGAAGGATTTTATGACGGTGTGATTTTTCATCGGGTGATTCCTGATTTTATGATTCAGGGCGGTGATCCGACGGGGACTGGGATGGGTGGGCCGGGTTATAAGATTGAAGATGAGTTTGTCGCGGGGCACTCGAATGTTCGGGGAACGATTGCGATGGCTAATGCTGGACCAAATAGTGGTGGAAGCCAATTTTTTATTAATTTGGTTGATAATGGTTTTTTAGATTATGATAAGGAGCCGTTGACTAGTAAGCATCCGGTTTTTGGTAAAGTTGTTGATGGGATGGATGTTGTTGATGAGATTGCTGGGGTTGAGACTGGAGCTGGGGATAAGCCGATTGAGGATGTTGTGATTGTTAAGGCGACGATTATTTGATTTCTATTGGCTTGAATTTTTTTATGTATCTGAGGGCGTCTTTCATTTTTGATTCTGATTCTGAGTATAGGGTTAAGATTGGTTCGCGTTTTTTGATTTCACCGACGTGCTTGTGAAGATAAACTCCGGCTGACGTTGTTTCGGGGGTTCCGAGGATTCGGCAGAGCGAATTAATTCCTTTGTTGTCTATTGATATTATGTTGCCTGATTTTTTTGCTTTGATTATTTTTTTGAATTTTCCTAGTTTTAGATTTTCAACTCGTTTGTCAAAATCTTTTTTTTCGTTTTGTGCATTGATTATTTCTTTAAATTTTTCGTAGGCTTTCCCTGAGGATAACATCTCTTCGGCTTTTTGTTTTGGGTTTTTAATTCCGCAGAGATTGATTAGTTCTGAAGAAAGGTAAAGTGATTTTTTTCTTAAGTCTTCTGGAGCGTCTTTCTTATTTTGTAAAACTTTTAGTATGTCGAGTAATTCAAGAATTGGTCCGGCGCCGTTGCCTATTGGCTGTGAACCGTCGGTGTAAACTACTTTTAATTTTAGCTTAAATCTTTTCCCAATTTTTTCGAATTTCTTGCCGAGTTTTTTTGCGTTGGATAAATTATTTACTTTTGCTCCTCTGCCGTATGGGATGTCGATTAGGATATATTTTGCTCCGGCTGCGAGTTTTTTTGACATGATTGATGCGATGAGTTGTGGTTCGATGTCTAAGTTTAGTAATCGTTCAACTTGTATTATTTTGTCGTCGGATGGAGCTAGCCCTAAGGAACCTCCCCACGCTAAGCACGCTCCTGTTTTGTCAACCACTTCTTTTATTTTTTTTAGTGAGAGTTCCACATTTGATATTGTTTCTATTACGTCGGCGGTTCCCGAAGCTGATGTTATTGCCCGTGATGATGTTTTTGGGAGAGTTAGCCCGGCGGCAGTACAAATAGCGACGACAATTGGAGTTGTTCGGTTCCCAGAGATTCCGCCAATGCAATGTTTGTCTGCTATATATTTTCCTTTGAATTTTAGTCTTGCTCCGGTTTTTACCATTGCTTTTGTTAAATTAATTGTTTCTTCGAGATTCATTCCGTTTATTTTTTCTGCGGCTACGAAGAATGCTATTTCGGCTTCTGTTAAATTATTTTGGACTATTTCTGAAATTAGAAGTGTTAATTCTTTTTTGTTTAGCCTTTTGTCTGAAAGTTTTTTCTTGATTATATGAGATGCGTCTGATAGTTCTGGAATGCTTACTTCAACCATTGCTCCGTTTTTTAGTTTTAATATTTTGCTTAGTTCTTGTGATAATCCTATCTCATTATCTTTTACTAGTTTTGGGAAAATGTCTGTTACGGTGTATATTTTTTTTGAACTTGTTATTGTAATTCTGTCGTCGACAAAAACGTTCATTTTTTTTGCTGTTTCGTCGTTTAAGATTGCTACTGGTCGGCCGGCCAACCAGTTAAAGTTTTTAATTTTTAATTTCATGATTTATTTGTTGAATAAATCTTTTAGTTTACCTTTTTGATAGAATTCTATAATAATTAGGACGTAAGCGAGGACGAGTGGGCCGAGGACTAGTCCTGTAATTCCGAAGAAGTATAATCCTCCTATTGTTCCGATGACGCTTAGTGCTATTGGAAGATTTGATTGTTTTGATAGGATGTATGGGCGGAGTAGATTGTCAATTGTTGCTACGAAAAGTGCTCCGTATAAGAGTAGGAATACTCCCGCGAATGTTTGCCCGGATAGTAGAAGGAATATACTTACTGGTAACCAAATGAGCCACGAGCCGAGAACTGGGATTATTGAAACAAGACAGGCTATGAATGTTAGGATTAGTGCGTTTGGAACGCCGAGTATGAATAGCCCTAGCCCGACGGCGAGTCCTTGAATGATTCCGATTAATACCTGTCCGAAAATAATTGCATTGGTTATGCCCCTGAATTCTTTTAAGAATTTTTTTTCTGTCTCGTTGGAGAATGGGGAAAGGCTTGATAAGTATTCTTTTAATTCTTGACTATCTCTAATCGCAAAATAAAATGTGAAAAGGAATACGGCGAATTGTAATAGGAATGAGGGGAGGTTGATTAGGAAGGTTTTGAATTGATTTAGAAATGTGGAAAAGGTTTGCCCTATAATGTTATCGATGGACTGTGCGAATTTAATTGAGAAGTCTCCTTGGAAAAATTTGCTAAAGAATTCGACAAAATTAAAGTTTTGTAGTTGGACGTATGTGTTAAATGTTTGTTCTACTATTATTGGTACAAAATATACCACTGGGATTGTAACTATAATTGTTAAACCGAGAAGAAGGATTAGCGCTGAAATATTTTTTCCTTTTACTTTATTTTTTATTACTTTGTGTACTGGATTGAAAATGTATGCGAAGAGCAGTCCGAATATTATTGGGATGATTATTGGCCTTAGGACGAAGAACGCCAAGATGAATATTCCGACTATGATTGCGCCGACGACGATACGTTTTATGTCTTTGTAATCTGCCATTATAATACATGAATTTGGAACTTATAAAGTTTGGGAAGTTAGGTAAATTTATAAATTGGATTTGTTGTCTTGATATATGACGGTTATAAAAAAGATTTTTGATGGTATTTTTGACGATGAGGTTCATGGGGCTTTTTTGAAGTTTGGTCGAGGGCAATATCGAAATAAGTATTTGCTTGAGGGGAAACGGCAGTCTAATAAGTGGGCTATTAAGAGTGGGGCTGAGTATGTGAATTTTTTGGTTAGAAAATGTTTGGGGGGAATTAGTGGGCGTGTTGCGATTAAGGGGATTATTGTTTCGACTCTGGACCTAAGAGATGAGATTAAATTTGACATTGTTAAAGTTGGGAATTTTCAGGGGATTCGAAAAAATGTTATTGATACTGAGGTTGATGCGTCTGAGGTTTTGAATTTGATGGATAAATTTCCGAGAGTTTTTTTTGCCTTGAGTTTTAGTGGTGATGATTTTGTTTTGAAAGTTAAAGCCAAGGCGCCGAAAAGCGGGAAGCCTGGAAAAGATGGGGATGGCCCTGTTGTTGATTTTTGTTCTTTGAAAACTAATGATAAGACAATTGTCGATGAGTTGTTTTTTGGGGCTGGGGATTTTAAAGAAGTTAGTGTTAATCATACTATTGAGGTTAGTGATATTGTTTATCCTGGTGACTTAGAGAGTTTGAAGCCGATTGAGGTTCGTGAGTTGTCGAAGAGGAAGGGCGTTGTTAATAGGAAGGTTGATGTTGATGGGATTGAGAAGAACAGTGAGGCTGAGTTTGTGGTTTAGTGAACCAATTTAATTTTTCTTGTTTGTGTAATTGTTTGATTTGGTATTCGGCTTTTTGGGCGTCGGACCTTGACTTACATTGTTTTGATTTGAGTAAGCATTTGAATTTTTTATGTCTAACATATTTGGAGCCCTTGCCTTCGGCTTGAGTTTTCATTCGTTTGTCGAGGTCGTTTGTGACGCCGGTGTAGAATGAGCCGTCTTGGCATTCTAACAAATAAACATACCATGGTTTTCCCATTAGTTATCTAACCCTTTTTGTTTTGCGCAGGACGAACAAATGAGGGCGGTGTCTTTGAGAGACATGTAATATCGGTTGCCTTCTTCGAGGATGTCGTTGAATTTTTCCCAGCCTTTTTCGATTGTGAGTTTTCCGTCAACAACTTCTTGTGGAACTTCTGATGCTTTTTCTAATAGTTCTGTTTGCTTCTTGAACATTTTGTAATGGTATAAATTTGGCCTTGCTGTTTTTGATAGTTTTTTTTGACAAAGAAAACATTTGTCCTGGGTCATTAAAAGTTCTTGTTCTCTAACTGCCCATTGGAATTGAAAGTCTACGTCTTGGATTAGGTGTTTGTGGTTTCCGATTCCGCCGAGTCGATTGAATTTTAAACTGATTTTTTCTTGAGGTGTGTTTTTGTTTTTTATTGTAATCTCTCCTATTTTTTTAAAGTATCTCCAGATTGGGTATTTTTTTTCTTTACGTGGGGTGATTTTTGGTTTGCCAATTCTGTATTTTTTTGAGCCTGTTTTTATTTTGCCTATCTTTGTTTCTTTTTTTCTTTGTGTGGCGGTTGTTTTTTTTTCTTTGGATTTTTTCTTGGCTGTTTTTTCTTTTTTTGAGATGTAACCTTTTTCGCCTAGGAGAATTTTTGGTGTTTTTATTGACATAGGGTGTTAACGGAAATATGGTTTTTAAGAGTTGGTATAGTTAGGTTTATATAGGTTAATTTCTGCTTGTTTTTAGGTTCCATCCAAAACTTGACTGTTTGGATGATGAGAATTTTGTGATTGGTTGGTCACGATAAGCGCTTGAATGCTATCAGGCTATTATCAGATAGTTGAGCTATCAGGATTAGATAAGATGACGGACAATAATGGGATACGAAGTGGAAGCTTGCAATTTTACCCTAGGGTGCGAGCGAAAAAAGTTTTACCTAATGTTAATTGGGCTCCTGTAAATAGGGATGGGGTTGGACTTATGGGATTTGTTGGATATAAGGTTGGGATGGTTTCTGTTTTGGTGAAAGATGATACTGAGAATTCTTTGACAAAGGGGAAGAGGGTCTCTGTTCCTGCGACGGTTGTCGAATGCCCGGCGATGAGAATTTATTCTGTTCGATTTTATAAGGATGGTAAGGTTGTGAAAGATATTGTTGTTGCGAATGGGAAAGATTTGAAGAGGAAGGTTAAGGTTGCTAAGAAGTTGTCTGAGTTTAAGGAGATTGAAGATTTTGATGATATAAGGGTGGTTTTGAGTTCGGGTGTTGGGAAGACTGGGATTGGAAAGAAGAAAGTTGATATGATTGAGGTTGGGATTTCTGGGAGTAAGGAAGAAAAGTTGGGGCTTGTTAAAGAGAGGGTTGGTAAAGATATTTTAATTGGGGATGTTTTTTCTGGGGGGTTGGTTGATGTGAGGGGTGTCACAAAAGGATTTGGAACTGGTGGGCCGATGAAGAGATTTGGGATTGCATTAAAAGCGAGTAAGTCTGAAAAGGGGCGGAGGCGGCCGGGTTCTTTGGCGCCGTGGCATCCGGCGAGAACTACATTTAGAGCACCTCAGGCTGGACAAACTGGTTATCATAACAGGGTTAGTTATAATAGTTTGATTTTGAGTGTGGGGAATAAAGATGGGGATGTTAATCCGAAGGGCGTGGCTAACGCCGAGGTGACAGATGACAGGTTACAGGTTATAGGGGGAGATATTAACCCTAAAGGGGGGTTCCCTCATTATGGGGTTGTTAAGAATGATTATTTGATTTTGAAGGGGTCTGTTCCGGGGCCTCAGAAAAGGGGGATTGTTATTAGTGCTCCCATTAGGCCTGCTAAATTTATGGCTAAGAAAAAGTTGGAGGCGGTGGAGGTTCGATGAAATTAAAAGAAAAACGTGAAAAAATTGTATCTAGGTTGAAAGATATAACTGGAAAATTTACTGAAATTGAAGGTTTATTATCCACTTGGCAAAAAAGGAATGGGGTTAGGGGATTGGGAAAGAATGCTGATTTGAAATATATTCTAATAAAAGGATTCGAACAAATTTCGGCAACTTATACTGATGAAGAAGGAAATACTTATGAGATAAGAATAAATTACAAAAACAAAAAAACATGAAAGCTAAGTTGTTTGATAAGAGTGGGAAGGCGAAGGGGGATGTTGATTTGCCGAAGTGTTTTTCTGGGAAGGTTCGGGCAGATATTTTACTGAAGGTGTTTGAGGCGCAGAAGGGAATTTATGCTCAGGCTTATGGTTCGATGGAGGGGGCAGGGGCTCAATATTCGGCGTCGGGGATTTCGAAGAAGAAGCGGCATGACTGGAAGGGGACATATGGAAAGGGGATTTCGAGGGTTCCGAGGAAGGTTATGTCTAGGCATGGGGCTTCGTTTAATTGGATTGGGGCGACTGTTTCTTCGACTAGGGGAGGACGTAGACCGCACGCTCCGAGAAGTACGAAGAATCCGTTTTTGAAAATTAATAAGAAGGAATTACAAATTGCTTTTTGTTCTGCCTTTGCTGGTAATGGTAAAGATGTGATTGTTTTTGATAAGGTAGTTTTGGACTTGAAGACTAAAGATTTTATTTTGGTTTTGGAAAAGGTTTTTGGAGATAGATTTGGTAAGATTTTGAAGACGAAGAAAATTCGGGCTGGGATTGGGAAGATGCGTGGGCGGAAGTATAAATCTAATGCGGGACTTTTGTTTGTTATTGGTAGCGAGGAGAAAATGGCTAGAAAGGGGATTGAGGTTGTGTTGGTTAGTGATTTGACTATTAAGGATTTGACTTTGAATGGTGAAGTTGGGCGGGTAGTTTGTTATTCGGAGAATGCTGTTAAAGAAATTGGGGAGAGGTTTAAATGAAAACTATAATTTTAGAGAAGGTTAAGTCGACGGAGAAAATTGTGCGACAGATTGAGGCGGAGAATGTTTTGGTTTTTGTTGTTGATAGGGCTGTGAGTAAGGCGGAGATTAAGGCCGAGGTTGAGAGCTTGTTTGGGGTTAAGGTGGTTAAGGTGCGGACGCATACTTTGAAGAATAAGAAGATTGCTTATGTTAAATTAAAATTGGAGTACCCGGCGGTTGATGTTGCGACTAAGTTGGGGATGATGTGATGAAATATTCTATTTCATCAGTTCGCTTCGCTTCCAGTGGTAAGTTCGCTTCGCTGTCAGTTCGCAAATCTGAAGATTTGCTGTCAGTAGGGCTTCGCCCGGGTTGGCTATTTGTTGGAGGGTTTATATAAGATGGGAGCAAGCGGTTTAATTCTTGATGTGAATGATGATGTATATTGGGAATCATCTAAAACTGTTTTTGCTAGAGTTAAGGATTATTTTGGATGGGAGCGAAAAGGGAATGATATTTTAGTTTATGATGACGTAGGAGATGGGAGATTTAGAGTTTCTCGAGTAAGAGATGGTGAAGGGTTGATTTCTTGTTTTGTGTCGTTTTTTCGAAATAAACCTAGTGATTCTAAAAGGGCTGTTGATGAAATTAATTCAGATATTGGAGGATGGTTGAGATAATGGGAAAGAGAATTATTCAGCAGCGTCGGGGGAAGGGTGGACATGTTTACAAGACTCGGGAGAAGGCTGGGAAATTTAGGCCAGGATATTTGGTGAATATGAGTGGGGAGTTTGAATGTGTGAAGTTGACGGCGTCGGTTGGGCATTCGGTTCCGATTGCGAAGTTTGTTAATAAGACTGGGAAAATGTTTGAGAATTTTGCTGTGAATTTGTTGTATGTTGGGCAGAAGATTGTTGTTGATGGTAAGAAGGATGGGGATATTGCGCGGCTTGGAGATTTGAAGAATGGGACTATGGTTTTTAATATTGAGCACAACCCGAAGGATGGTGGGAAATTTGTTCGGACTGGTGGGAATTTTGGGACAGTGATGGCGAAGGAGGGGGATGTTGTTAAGGTTATGATGCCGTCTAAGAGGACGAAGAAGTTTGGTGTGAATTGTAGGGTGACGATTGGTAGGACTGCTGGCGGTGGGCGGATGGATAAACCGATTTTGAAGGCAGGTAAGAAGTTTTATATAATGAAAGCGAAATCTAAGTTGTGGCCTCGGACTTCTCCTGTTAAGATGAATGCGATTGACCATCCGTTTGGGTCGGGGCGAGGAAAGAGAATTAAGAGTAAGATTGCTAAGCGGAATGCGTCGCCTGGTAAGAAGGTTGGATTGATTAGGCCGAGGCGGACTGGGAGGAAGAAGAGATGAAGACAGAAGAGATATTGAAAAGAAGTAAGGATAAGTTTTATCGAGGGGAGAATGTTGTTGGGCTGAAAGATGTTGATACTCGGGAATTTGCTAAGTTGGTTAAGGCGAAGGCGAGAAGGACTTTGTTGAGGAATTATGATGTTGTTGAAATGTTTTTGAAGAAATGTGAAAGGTGTAATGCAAGGAAGAAATTAATTAAGGCGCATAACCGGTCGATTGTGATTGTGCCAAAAATGATTGGTTGGACGATTGGGGTTTACAATGGGAAAGAATTTATTAAGGTTATGATAACTAATGAAATGTTGGGGCATCGACTTGGAGAGTTTGCTTTGACGAGGAAGATTGCTAAACATACTAGTGTTGGGGCTAAAAAGGTGCCTAAGAAAAATGACTGAAGAGAAAAAGAATAGCGTTGAAAAAGAAGATGCTTCCAAGAAAGTTTTAGACAAGAAGGAAGATAAGAAGATTGAGAGAAAGGTTGTGAAAAAAGATTTTGCTATTGCGAGGGGACTTGGATTGAGTATTTCGCCGAAACAATGTGTTTATGTTTGTAGGTTTATTAGTGGGAAAAGTCCTGATGTGGCTGTTTCGAGATTGGCTGATGTTATCAATGGGAAGAGGGCTGTTCCTATGGCTGGGTTAGAAGTTGGGCATAAGAAAGGGAAGGGTTTGGCTGGTGGGAAGTTCCCGAAGAAGGCATGTGAAGGAGTGATGAATATAGTGAAGCAGGCGTCGGCAAATGCTGTTGTTTCTGGGATTGAGAATCCTGTTATCTTTATTGCTAAATCTGATAGAGCTAGTGCTCCGCTTAGAAAGGGCGGGAGAAAGGCAAAAAGGTGTAATATTTACATAGAGGTTCGCTCAAAGTCTGGGGAGGGAAATAAATAATGGAGAAAAAGGAATTTGTTGCGGTGAGAAAGGATGAGTATAATATTCGGGAATTTGTTAAGAGGATGTTTGGTAAAGGAAAGGTTTCGAGGGTGAAAATTGAATATACGCCTGTTGGAGAAAGGGTTGTTGTGTCTACTCATAGGCCTGGATGGATTATTGGGAGAAAGGGTGAGAAGATTAATAATTTGACTGAGGTTTTGAAGAGGCGGTTTAAGATGGAGAATCCGCATGTTGATATTGAAGAGATTATGCATCCTGAATTTGATGCTCAGTTGGTTGCTGATGATATTGCTTTGACGCTTGAGAGATTTGGGGCACAGAAGTATAAGGCTTCGAGTTATCGGGCATTGGACAGGATTAAGAAAGCTGGAGCTTTGGGTGCTGAGTTGAGATTGTCTGGGAAGTTGCCGAGTGATAGGGCGAGGAGTTGGCGGTTTGCGTTTGGTTATTTGAAGAAGACTGGCGACGCTGCGAGTGTTGTTGATAGGGCTGAGTCTGTTGCGAATACTAAGCAGGGTATTGTTGGGATTAAGGTTGCGATTCTGGCGCCTGGTGTTAAGATTCATGACCAGGTTAAGATTGATGATGATTTTATGAATGAGATTAGGAAGAATGCGGCGTTTGAGGAAGTTGAAGAGACTGTTGCTAAGGTTAAGAAGAAGCGGGCCGTTAAGAAGAAGACTGTTGGAGGTAAGAAGTGATGGCGGGTAAAAAAACTTTGACAGCGAAGGAGATAGAAAGAAAAATTATAGATTTGAAGATTGAGTTGTTGCGGAGTCCGACTAAAAAGGGAAAGATTAAAAGGGAAATTGCGCGGCTTCTTACTATGGCGAGCCGAGAGAATAGGGAAACAAATAAGACTTTAACTAAATTGGAGGATGCGAAAAAGTAATGGATATTTGTCCGAAGTGTGGATTGCCTTTGGCGGCGTGTGTTTGTGGCGAGATTGCCAAGACACAGCAGCAAATTGCTGTGACGACCGAGAAAAGGCGTTTCGGAAAAGTTAATACGATGGTAAGTGGATTTGATGATGGTGTTGATATTAAGGATATCGCGAAGCGGCTTAAGGTTAAGCGAGCTTGTGGCGGTACTGTAAAAAATAAAATCATTGAATTACAAGGAAATCACAAAGGTAACATTAAACCGATTTTGGTTGGAATGGGATTTAGTGAAGAACATATTGACGATTAGCGCACTATAGAGGTGATAGAGAATAGAATGGTAGAAAAGAAAGAAATAGCGAAGAAAGGTAAGGTTGTAGTTAGTTGTGCTGATAGATTGTGTCCTGTTCATGGGGATAAGAAGTTGAAGATGAGGGGGCGAACTTTTGAGGGGAAGATTGTGAAGAAGTTGAATGGGCGGGTTGTGATTGAATTTGAGCGGATGTTGAAGTTGCCGAAGTATGAGAGGCATGAGAAGAGGCGGACGAAGATTCACGCGAGGTTGCCAGATTGCATGAAGGATGAAGTTGAGGTTGGGGATTTGATTCAGATTGCGGAGACGCGTCCGATTAGTAAGATGATTCATTGTGTTGTTTCACGGAAAGCGAAGCTTTCCGAGGTTACAGGTGACAGGTTACAGGTGACAGGGAAGGCAGTGGGGGCGAAGAGATGAGGGCTATAAGTGGTAGGGCGACGCGGGGGTTGAATGTTGGGAGTTTGGTTGATGCTTGTGATAATAGTGGGGCGCGGATTTGTCGGATTGTTTCGGTGAAACATGGGAAGACTAGTAAAGGAAGGATGGGTTATGCGAAGGTTGCTGATTGGGTTAAGGTTTCGGTTAGGAAGGGAGCCCCTAAAATGAAGGGTGAAGTTTTTGATGCGGTTGTTGTGAGGCAGAGGAAGCCGTGGAGACGGAATACTGGGGAGAGAATTTGTTTTAGTGATAATGCGGTTGCTTTATTTAAGGATGAGAAGGGCAATCCGAAGGGGACGCAGATTAAGGGTTCGGTTGCTAGGGAAGTTCAGGAAAGGTGGAAGGAAGTTGCTAAGATAGCGGGGGGGGTGTATTGATGGTAAGATTGAATAATGCGTGGACAGGGATGAAGGATGTATTATGTAGAGCTGATGTAGATTACTCAGGGGCACATAAATTAGTTGAAGATGGAGTGATTAGTAAAAGCCTTGGGGGTTTTCTTAAAACGTTTGTTCATATGAAATCTTGTCTTAATATGGCAATTTTATTTTCAGAGGACAGGGAAGAACGAGAAGTAAATTTGCGACTTCAGGAAGCTGAACTTGAGTTGAGAGAAATATGTCGGGTTTATAATAATTCGTTTTTGCAATTAAAACATGAATTAGCAGAACATGCGAGTGATGTTTATACTGAGGCACATGAAGAATGTCGAAAGATATGGGGGGAAGTGGCATAAGATGAAATCTGAATTTAATAAATCGTGGAAATCTAGTAAGCAACCTAGGAAGCAGAGGAAGTTTGTGGCGAATGCGCCGAATCATATTAAGAGGCGGTTGATGGGGGCTTGTTTGGACAAGAAGTTGCGGGAGAAGTATGGGATTCGAAGTATTGAGGTTCGGAAGGGGGATGAGGTTAAGGTTATGAGGGGGAAGTTTGCGAAGAAGCAGGGAAAGGTTGGGAAGGTTGATATTAAGGGAACGCGGATTCAGGTTGATGGGTTGCAGAGGGCGAAGATGGGAGGGGAGAAGGTGGAGACTTGGTTTCATCCGAGTAATGTTAAGCTTATTGTTTTGGATGATTCGGATAATCGGAGAATGAAGAAAAATAAAGGAACAGGAAATAAGGATGTAAAGGATAATATGAAAGAAGAGAAAGGCGAGAAAAAAATTGAAACTGAGATTAAACCTAAGGAGAAGAAAGATGCACATAAAGAAAAGTAAGATGCCTATGTCTTGGCCGGTGCCGAGAAAGGGAAGAGGTAAGTCGTTTGTGGCTGTGCCTTCGCATTCGAAGTCTAAGGGGATTAGTTTGTTATTTTTGTTGAGAGATGTTTTGAAGCTTGTGAAGACGCGGAAGGAGGCGAGGTATATGACTTTGAATGGGATGGTTAAGGTTAATAATTTGATTCGGAGGGATGAGAATTTTCCTTGTCAGGTTTTTGACACTTTGACCCTATCGGTTCAAAGTTTAGGTGACAGGCAGCCGGTGACAGGTAGCAGGTATTATAGGTTGGAAATTGTTAATAGGAAGTTTGCGTTGAAAGAAATTTCTGAGAAAGAGGTTGGGAGTAAAATTGTTAAGATTTCTGGGAAGAAGATTTTGGGTAAAAATGAGGTACAGATGAATTTGGACGATGGGCAGAATTTTATTTCTAATGAGAAATTTTCTGTTGGGGATTCCGCAGTGCTTAACACTGCAGGTGGGAGTGGGGAGGAGGGAGTTGGGAAGGTAACTGTCGAGAAGGTTTTGGCGTTGAAGGTTGGAGCTAAGGTTGAGATTGTTGTTGGGAAGCACGCCGGAGAGAAGGGTGAGTTGGTTGGAATTGAGAAGTTGGTTCGGGGCTGTGATTATTTAATTAAATTTGGGGATGGTCGTGAAGTTAGTTTGCCGTTTAAGACTATCTTGGTGATTGGATGATGCAACAGACACCAATAAGTGTGCCCGTCGGGTCTGGCAAAATGGTTAATCCTATGAGAGAAATTAAGTTAGAGAAGGTTATTTTGAATATTGGAGGGGTTGAGGAGAAGTTGAACAAGGGAGTGATTTTGTTGGAGACTATTAGCGGGAAAAAGGCTATTAAAGTTAAGGCGACGAAGAGGATTCCGACTTGGAATGTGCGACCGGGGCTTGAGGTTGGAGTTAAGGTTACGTTGAGAGGGAAGGGTGCTTTGGCGATGGTTAAGAAGTTGATGCCGGCGATTGATAATAGTTTGAAGGAGAAGCAGATTCAGGATAATTGTTTTTCGTTTGGGATTCATGAGTATATTGAAATTCCGGGGGTTGAGTATATTCGTGAGGTTGGGATTATGGGGTTCGAAGTTACGGTTGTTTTTAGTCGGGCTGGGAAGTCGGTTGAGAAGAAAAAGATTAAGCGGGGGAAGTTGCGAAGGTCGGTTGTTAGCCGAGAGGAGATTGAGAATTATGTTGTGGAGAAGTTTGGGACGGAGATTTTGAGGAAGGTTAAGAAGTCGGAGGTTGAGGAATGATACCTGATAGAACTACTATTGTTAGTCTTTCTAACTTTTATTATGTTATGTCTCAGGCTCTTTCCGAAAAGAGAGAGGATAGGGCTGTTTCATTGTGGGCAACGGCGAAGAGCTGTTATCTTGGATTAAAAGAACGTGGTGATTATGATACTGAACATCTTTTGAAGTCTTTGAATGAACTTGCAGAATGGTTGGATATGGAGGTTACTGTAAGATGACGTCGAGTGATTGGAGGAAGATGACGCGGCAGTTGCGGGGGAAGCCGGCTGTGTTGAAGAAATTTTTGAAGCATAATAAGCCGAAGGCGCGGGCGTTTGGAGTTTCAATTATGAAGTGTGAGGTTTGTGGGAGGACTGGGGCTCATATATCATCTTATAATCTAAATTTGTGCCGACACTGTTTTCGGGAGTTGGCGGTTGAATTGGGGTTCAAGAAATATAGTTGAAGATGGAAAATGAAAGGAGACCGATAAGATGAGTCAGGATGTTGTTGCGGATGGGTTGAATCAGATTATGAATGCGAAGCGGGTTGAGAAGCGAGAGATTGTGATTAAGCGGAGTTCTAAGGTTTTGGTTAATTTGTTGGAGATGATGAAGGTGGCGGGGCATGTTGATTATTCGGTTGATGAAGGCGTCTTGAGTGTTAAGATTTTGAAGTTGAATGAGTGTCGGGCGGTGAAGCCTCGGTATTTTGTTTCTGCGGGTGGGATTGATAAGTATCTTAGGAGATTTTTGCCGTCGAGGAATTTTGGGACTTTGGTTATTTCGACGAATAAGGGTTTGGTTTCGCATAAAGATGCTTTGAAGTTAAATGTTGGGGGGAGCGTTGTTGCTTATTTTTATTAGGATGAATAAAGATTTAGAAAGAATTATTGAAATTCCTGAGGGAGTTAGCGTTGTTGTTAGTGGGAATGGTGTTGTGGTTAAGGGGGATGGAAAGGAGTTGAAGCGGTCGTTTGATATTGGTAAATTGAATGTTAAGAGTGAGGGGAATAAGATTGTTTTGAGTGTGAAGGGTGCGACGCGGCGGGAGTCGAAGATGATTGGGACGATTTGGGCGCATTTGAAGAATATGATTAAGGGGGTTGGGGAGGATTTTGTTTACGAGTTGGAGATTTGTAATGTTCACTTTCCTATGAATGTGTCCGTTGCGAAAGCAACGGAAGGTGATAGGAAACAGGTGACAGGTGACAGGGTAATTATAAAATCATTTTTGGGTGAGACTACTGTTCGGGAGGCGAAGATTGTTGGTGGTGTTAAGGTTGATATTAAGGGTTCGAAGATAACTGTTAGTTCGAGTGATATTGAGGCGGCGGGGCAGACTGCTGGGAATTTGGAGAAGGCGACGAAGCTGACTGGGCGGGATAGGCGGATTTTTCAGGATGGGATTTTCATAACTAAAAAACCTTATAGGGTGATTTGATGGTGGATGAGAAAAAGACTGCTACTAAAAGAAAGAAGCCGAAGTTTTTGCGGACGGATTGGCATAAGAAGATTCGTTTGGGACGGGGAGTGAAGAAGAATCAGAAGTGGCATGGCGCTAAGGGTCGGCAGAATAAGTTAAGGTTGAATCGGAAGGGGCATTCGCGTAGGCCGAAGATTGGATGGGGCTCGGCCCGAGGTGGCAGAGAACAGGTATCAGATTTCAGAGTTATGAATGTTGGTGATTTGGCGTCGGTAAAGAAGGGTTCTGGGATTATTATTGGGGCTGTTGGGATGAAGAAGCGGAAGGAAATTATTGCTAAGGCGAATGAGATGGGTGTTAAGATTTTGAATAAATACAAGCGAGAAGCGGAGCTTCTCGAGAAGACAGATGACAGAGAACAGAAAACAGGAGGGAATGGGAAATGAATTTAGTTAAGCGGAAGGAGTTGGCGGCGAAGGTTTTGAAGGTTGGGAAGAATAGGATTGTTTTTGTTAAGGAGAGTTTGCCTGAGATTAAAGAGGCTATCACGAGGATGGATATTATTGATTTGCACAAGAATGGGGCGATTCGGATTAAGGAAGTTTCTGGGAGGAAGAAAATTGTTCGGAGGAAACATAGGAGGAGAACTGGGAAGATTAAGGGGAATGTTAATAATCGTAAGGCTGAATATGTTATAATTACGAGGAAGTTGCGGAAGTTTTTGAGGGGAATGGTGCGAGCTGGGAAGGTAGATAAGGAGAGAAATAGAGAAATTCGGAAGGAGATTCGGGCTCGGGGATTTAAGAGCAAAAGACAATTAAAGACTAGTTTGGAGGAGTTGTGATGGGACTTAGGACGATGAAGCGAAGGAGAAGGGAAGGGCGGACTGATTATAAGTTGAGGGTTGGTTTGTTGAAGAGTGGAGTTCCGAGGATTGTGATTAGGAGAACGAATAAATATTTTATTATTCAGGTCGTTGAGAGTGTTGAGGCGCAGGATAAAGTTGTTATGACAATTAGTTCTAAGGAGTTGCTTAAATTCGGATGGGACGCGGCTGGTGCCAAGGTGACAGGTGATGGGCAACAGATGACGGGGAAAACAAAAAGACAAAGAGTTGGAAACCTTAAGTCGATTCCGGCTGGTTATTTGACTGGATTACTTTTTGCTAAGAAGTTGAGTGGGAGCGTCGCACGCGGCATACCCTCTAAAAAGGGAAATTATAAAGAAGTCCCATCTTCATCTGGCAAAAAGTATATTGTTGATTTAGGGATGGCTCGGACTAAAAGTGGATGTAGGATGTTTGCTGTTGTTAAGGGATTGGTTGACGGTGGGTTGAATATTGTAGCCGATAAGAAAGTTTTCCCTTCGGAAGAAAGGTTGATGGGTGAACATATTGGGTTGAAAGATATGGTAAACAAGTGCAAAGATGCACTTGGGGAGACAGGCAACGGGCGACAGGCAACAGAAAAGGTAACGACTAATATAACTAAAAAGACTGACGGGATGTTGAAATAATGACGGGAAAAGATGATAAGCAGTTGAAGGAAATGTCTGATGTAGTTGAGGCTCAAGAGAAAGTTAAGGAGGTTGAGGTCTCTAAGGAATTTGATAAAGTGGCTAAGGCCGAGGAGCGTGTTGAGTTTAAGAGAGAGAGTAAGGAAGAGAGGTTCGCGCGTGAGGACAAAGAGAAGCTTGATAGGTGGGTGCCTCGGACTGAGCTTGGGAGAAAAGTTAGGGCTGGGAAATTTAAAAATATTGATGAGGTTTTAAAAGAAGGGAGAAAGATTATGGAGCCTGAGGTTGTTGATTTGTTGATTTCTAATTTGAGGACTGATGTTTTATTTATTGGGCAGGCTAAGGGAAAGTTTGGTGGCGGGAAGAGGCGTGCGTTTAGGCAGACTCAGAAGAAGACTAAGGAAGGTAATGTTTTGACTTTTGGGGTTATGGCTGTTGTTGGCGACGGGCATGGGCATGTTGGACTTGGTTATGGTCGGGCGTCTGAGACTTTGCCGGCGAAGGAGAAGGCGATTAGGAAGGCTAAGTTGGGGATTGTTAAAATTCAGCGAGGGTGTGCGAGTTATGATTGTTCGTGTGATGAGGAGCATAGTATTCCGTTGGCGGTTTCGGGGAAATGTGGCTCTGTTGTTGTTAAATTAATGCCGGCGGCGCAGGGTACTGGGTTGGTTATTGGGGATGAGATGAAGAAAGTTTTGAAGGCGGTTGGGATTAAGGATGTTTATAGTAAGACTTCGGGGAAGACTAAGACGACGTTTAATGCGGCGAAGGCTTTAATGTTTGCGCTTGAGAAAATTGGGGGGGTTCGAATATGAAATCTTCGATTTCATATTCGCGGTGGTCGGTCGCTTCGCTTGTGGGTGGTGGGTCGCTTCGCTTGTGGGAGCTTGGGCAACTTAGGGAGGGTTTTATATGATATTGGTTTTGAGGATTGCTGGGCAGGTTAAGAATCGGGTGAAGGATAATGAGACTTTGAAGAGGTTGAAGATGAATAAAAAGTTTACTGCGATTTTGGTTGATGAGAAAGATGTTGTTCGGATGGGGATGGTTCGGGCCGTTGGGCACATGGTTGCTTATGGTTCGGTTGATGGGGTTTTTGTTAAGGAGTTGAAGAAAGCTCGGAAGGATGTTGATGGGGTTCATTTTTTGCATCCGCCTCGTGGTGGGTTTAAGAGGAGTTCGAGGTTGCCGACGCCGAAAGGAATTTTGGGAAAGCATGAGGATATTGTTAAATTGGTTGGGAGGATGCTGTGAGAGTTCATAAGCGGAAGAAGAATTCGCGGATTCGTGGGGCGCGGACGGTTGGTTGGGGATTTAGGCAGAAGCATAAGGGACATGGGAATAAGGGTGGGTTCGGAATGGCTGGGAGTGGGAAGCGTGGGGACCACAAGAAGCAGTCTTCTTTGATGTCGGATAAGAAAGGCCAGTATTTTGGGAAACAGGGAGCGACTTCGCGAGGGACTAAGAAGAAGAAGTATGAGAAGATTAATTTGTGTGATGTGAAGAGTAATTATTCTGGTAGTAAAATTGATTTGTCGAAGCATAGGATTCTTGGGAAGGGGGATGGGTTTAAGGGTGAGATTGTTGCGAAGAGTGCTAGTAAGATGGCGGTTGAGAAGATGGAGAAGGTTGGGGGTCGAATTCACATTGTGAATTCGAAGGTTACAGATGACAGAAAACAGATAACAGGTGAGGATGGGAAGAAGGGTGAGAAAGATAGTGATAGTGAGGAGTAATCAACATGGCGAAAAGAGTCAAGCCTCTTTTGTTAATTTTAGACCCCTTGTTTAGTAGGAAAGAATTTGGGAAAAGAGAGGTTTATGATAATGGGTTGAGGGAATATTGTCTCACGAAAAAATTAGATGATGATTTTGATGGGGTCGTTGTTCATGGAGCGGATTCTGGTTATATGAAAATTATAGAAAAATCTAGGTCAAGAAAAATTCCCTGTTTTCTTCATTTAACTTCGGATATTTCTTTTAGGGTTTATTCTAAAAGATTTAAGGGAGATAAACTTGTGAGGATATCTTCGAGCTATTCAGTTTTATTTGAGCAAATTAAACAACATTTTGAATGATTCTACAAAACTTTATAAAACAAATTTAGTTTGGTTAGAACATGGGATTGCGAGGACTGTTGCATAATTTGCCTGAGGTTCGGGCGCCGACGGAGAAGAAGGTTAGTTTTAATGTTAAGTTGAAGTGGACTTTGGTTATTTTGGTTGGGTATTTTATTTTGGCGAATATTCCGTTGTTTGGGATTTCTGAGGGGGCGTTGTCGAGGTTTGAGTATTTGGCGATTTTGCTTGGGACTTCTTTTGGTTCGATTATTTCGTTGGGTATTGGGCCTATCGTTATGGCTTCGATTATTTTGCAGTTGTTGAATGGGGCGGGGATTTTGAATATCGATACGAATACCGATGAGGGGAAGAAGTTTTTTCAGGGGATGCAGAAGTTGTTGGCGTTTGCGTTTGTGCTTTTTGAGGCGATGGTTTATGTTTTGATGAAGGGGATTGCGGCCGAACCTGGGTTTACTGGGCTTGTTATTTTTCAGTTGTGCCTCGGGGGATTTCTGATTATTTTTATGGATGAGGTTGTGCAGAAATGGGGTTTCGGTTCGGGTGTTAGTTTGTTTATCGCGGCTGGGATTGGTTGGAGATTGTTTGCTCAGTTATTTCAGTTTATCGGGCCGACTGGTGCTTTTGAGGCAACTGGGAAAGTTTTGGCTATTGTTGCCGCTGTTATTGCTGGAGATTCTGGGACGGGGACGGAGGTTTTGAGAAATTTGTTCCCTATTGCTGTTACTGCTATTTTGTTTTTGGCGGTTGTGTTTGCACAAAGTTTGAAGGTTGAGATTCCGTTGGCGTTTGATAGGATTCGTGGGCATTCG
>Ga0265594_1000492_pt1 | contig 32582 bp, 25 predicted proteins | sample saktaG_11_FD_190147 | JGI IMG/M metagenome (GOLD analysis project Ga0265594, IMG submission 190147) | Saline water microbial communities from Sakinaw Lake, British Columbia, Canada - sak_2011_5_24_80m | ecosystem: Environmental > Aquatic > Non-marine Saline and Alkaline > Saline ... | reverse complement strand
AAAATATTCCAGCGGGATCTTCCTATAGCATGCCAGGAACTCTTTTATGGCAAAGAAACTTTAAACAAGGTGAGTTTGACTATGAAGAATATGGACAAGGATTGCAAGGATGGTATGATCCAGTTCATGATCCAGTTATAGTTATTCCCGGAGACCATGAATACTTTGATTTAATTAATTTAACGAATATTCCTGATCCTTTCTACCAAATAGAAGGGACTATCTATTGGCTTGATGTGAGTATATTTCTTGATCCCGAATACTCCGGTTACAAGTTGGGTTGGAAGACTTCACAGCATCACTGGGAAGATCTGGCAGTATATCGTGATGCTGCAGGAAATTGGATTCCTCTTTATGATCCTCTTTATCCAGATTATCCACTTGATATGGCTTTTGTAATTACAGGAAGTGTTCAACCTGATGAATTAGACCTTGGTGATGCTCCTGATGATGCAACAGCTCCTGGCTATCCTACATTGCTCGCAAATAGCGGAGCAAACCATACCATTGTACCCGGTGTATTTTTGGGTGCAACTGTTGATGCGGAACCTGACGGGCAGCCAAGTCCTGCTGCTGTAGGCGACGACAATAATCCATTCCCAAGCGATGAAGATGGGGTTGTTTTTGCAACAACTCTTGTGCCTGGAAATCAAGCAGAAGTTGTTGTTGAAGCATCTGTTGATGGATATCTCAATGCATGGGTTGATTTTAACGGAGACAAAGATTGGGCTGGTGAACAGATATTTGCCGACAAACAACTTCTTGCCGGATCCAATATAATTACATTTAATGTGCCGGCTTCAGCATTAACAGGGACCACCTTTGCACGATTCAGATTTACCACCTATGACACTTATGGTTCGTTGACTTATAAAGATGGTGCTATCGATGGTGAAGTTGAGGACTACTTAATTGAAATTTCAGCTGATTCATGCAAGATGCACTTTGTCCAATGGCCTGACCTTACCACAAATGGTGTTGATGTATTTGCAATGGAAGACACAACATATATGGAGGGTGAAATATTAGCCGACGATTTCTTCTGCACTGAAACAGGATATATTACTGATATACATATCTGGGGCTCATGGGTTGAAGATTGGTATGAACCGGATAATATGCCTCCATTCACCCTGGGAATCTGGTCAGACCAACTAGCGGGTCCAGGATACAGTCAACCCGATTCTCTTTTGTGGGAAATGACCTTCGGACCCACAGAATACGAGTGGATGCTTTATGCTGAAACAGACGGGGAGTGGTTCTATTCCCCAGGCTGGCAACAACTAACTTTCCCGGGTGATTCTCTTGTTTTCAAGTTCGATTTCTATATTGACGAAACTGAAGCTTTCATTCAGCAGGATAGCACGATTTACTGGCTAAGTGTAAAAGCCTTAAGAGGAGGGGGTTACGAACCTATATTCGGTTGGAAGAGCTCGATCAATCATTGGAACGATGATGCTGTTTGGTATTATTGGTTCCCCTCGTCTAAAAATAAATCAGCAAAACTATTATGGAATGAACTTCTCTATCCAGAGGGACATCCTTTGTATTCTGAGTCAATGGATTTAGCATTCTTCATAAGTAGCACCCCAGTTCCTGAACCTGAACTTGATTTTGGTGATGCACCAGATCCTCCCGGAGCAACGATGTATCCAACTACCCTTGCAAATAACGGTGCAAGACATATGGTCGATTATGTAACATATCTTGGTGCTCAAATTGATGCAGAAGCCGATGGCTGGCAGTCTCCTGACGCTTTGGGAGATGATACCCATGATCTTCCTGATGAAGATGGAGTTATATTTAAACCTATTATAACTGGAAGTCCTGCACAGGTTATTGTTACTACAAGCACACCTGGTTATTTACAGGGCTGGATGGATTTCAATGATGATGGTGACTGGATCGATCCTAATGAGCAGATATTTGCCGATTCTTACATTCACTTTGCAAGCACAGTTTGCTTGAACTACTATGTTCCTGCTACTGCTGATACAGGTTATACATTCGCTCGTTTCAGATTTAGCACCTATCCCGGACTCGCAGATTCCGGACTTGCAGCAGATGGTGAAGTTGAAGATTATAAAGTAGAGATTATTGATAGTTCTGATGTTAAGTGGTCACAACTACCGTGTGAAGAATTACCAGGTTTACATTCTCACGACTATTCACCACCTTACCAAGAAGTTGTTCATGCAGATGATTGGCTATGCAATGGTGGACTTGTTACTGATATTCACTGGTGGGGTAACTATGAAGTAGATGCTTTTGGAGCAGAAATCAGAGGATCTGGTATCAACCACTTCCATCTGAGTATTCACAATAATAATCCTACTGGAGGATGTATCCCATTAGATCCAGAAATCTGGGGTGTTGATGTTCCTTTTGCTTCTGTATACGAAACTGATACCGGGTTATTAAATAGCGAGGGATGCAAAATCTACATGTATGAGTATTACTTAGATATCCCATTCGAACAAATTGAAGATGAATATTACTGGTTAGACATCTGTGCATATTCGAATGATCCTGCGGATTATGCAATCTGGCGTTGGCAGGAATCTGCTCGAAGATATACTCCAATTTTATGCGGAGCAGCAGAAAAATTATTGCCAACACCAGGGACATGGCTAACCGTTCAATGGGGTTCTACTCCACCATATAGATATAGTGATATGGCATTTGAAATTACATCTGAAGAATTACCCACACAGGATTTCGGTGATGCACCTGATTCCTATAAGACACTTCTCGCTACTAATGGAGCCAGACATACTGTAGATTATATGGTTTATTTGGGTGATCTTATAGATGCTGAACCTGATGGTTTACCAACCATAACAGCTCTTGGTGATGACTGGAATAATCTTGATGATGAAGATGGAGTTGTTTTCACCTGTCCATTGATTCCGGGTGAGCAGGGTGCAATAACAGTAACAACAAACTCAGCGGGTAGTGCTTATCTCAATAGCTGGATAGATTTCAATGGTAATGGTGACTGGTCAGATGCTGGTGAGCATTTCTTAATAGATCAATCACTTTTTTCAGGTATTCACTCATTAAACTTCAATGTGCCTATAGGAGCTACCATTGACTCCACCTATGCACGATTTAGATTCTGCACAGTAGCCGGTCTTGCTGATACGGGTTTTGCACCAGATGGTGAAGTTGAAGATTACAGGATAGAGATATCAGAAATTCCGGATGATGACTGTAAGATGCATTTCCACCAGTGGCCCGATACAACATCTTTTGGTGTAGATGTTTGTGTAACACAAGACTATGAAATGACAAGAATTGTGGCTGATGATTTCTTGTGTATGGAAACAGGACCTATCAATAGCATTCATATCTGGGGTTCGTGGAAATTTGATTGTCCACCTCCACCATCATTTGCTAGTTTCCAATTAAGTATCTGGTCTGACAATCCAAGTGGACCTAATGGCTGGAGTGAACCTGCTGCATTTCTTTGGGAAAAAATGTTCTTCCCGGGTGAGTATTTAGAAGAACCATATTATTATGTTCCTGATGGAGAACACTGGTATGATCCCTGCACAGGTTACTTGGGATTCCCGGGAGATTATACTGTCTGGAAATATGACTTTACGATTCCAAACGTAGATGCTTTCACGCAGGTAGAAGGAAATACTTACTGGTTAAGTGTTAAAGCAATCCCTGAAATACCTGAAACTCAATTTGGTTGGAAGAGTTCAGTTAACCATTGGAACGATGATGCAGTTTACCAATGTATGTTCCCATTCGATCCGTGGACTGAAATGATTTATCCTTATGGACATCCATTTAATCTAAGTGGTGAAGAACATGTTTCTATGGATATGGCATTCTATATCAATTGTGAACCCAGCACACCTATTGTAAGTATTAGTGTTTCCTCAGATACGGTATATGTCAGTTGGGATCCAATACCATGCGCAGATAGCTATACGGTTTACAGCTCAATAGATCCGTATGCTGCATTCCCATCCGCCTGGACAGTTGAACAAGCCGGGATCACTACAACATCCTGGTGTGAAAATGTTTCCGGAACAACAAAGAAATTCTATAGAGTAGTCGCAATTAAGTAAAAGAACTAACTCAGGGGCTGGCTTGTTGTCAGCCCCTTTCTTTTTGTAAATTCAGTTTATTTCTGTTATTTCAGTCTATCTCAATAATTTTAAAATAGGCGTAATAGACAAAAAGTTGTTGCTAAAATAGCGTCTAACTCAACTTTAACACCATGAAATTATAAATAATATTTATGTGGTTGAGGAAATATCAAAAAGAAAGGGTTAATACCTTTTTTGTGTTGTTTTTTTTAGTTATTAGATAGGATTTCGTTGATAATTTTGTTTCTTAACTTTTTAGAAAAACCTCGATGAGATCTTAATAAATCTTTAATTTTACTATTCAGACTTTCTATATCATTTGTTGTGTTTGGGATATCCAGTTCGGGATATTTTTGATAGGTAAAAAGATATGGTAAATGACGTCTTATACTTCGTCTTGCCGAACGTAATTTTCGATGCGTATAACTTCTGCTTCCGTTCGGATGTAATGTCTTTTCTTTTAAAAAATCGTTCCATTTATTCTCCCAATTTATAAAACCTTCATTAAATTCAGATTCACTAATTTGAGTTAAATCCGAGGTTAATTTTTTTAATTCTTGTGCTGCTTCAAGACGTGGATTAAGTGTCAAATATCGTCTTAAAATCATCATCTGATGGAACTGACATACTTATACCGGAACATCAGCAAAAACCTCTTTAAGCCCTTGTTTGCCGTCTGTTACGGCTGCTGCTATTGTATAGCCATTGCTCTCTATCTCGTCTCTGAGGTCCTGATAGGATACCATCTGCTCACTTGTGACATACTGCCATGCTAAGTTCTGTTTTGTGGTATAGGAACGCAATATACTGATTCCGTCCCTACGACTGAAAAAGGTCGTATCCACGATAATAACAACTTTAGCAGGTGATAATTTTAGAGAAGATATTGAGCTTTCCATCAATTTGTTAATAATCCAATTTCTGCTCTTTTTATAACTCTTACATAACTGATGTATGGTACATTGATCATATACATATTCATGCCAGATGTGATCGTAAATATCTCGGGTCTTGTAGTGATTATTCTGGAAGGTTCTATGGCATGAAAGACATTTATATCTTTGTAAATCATCTCTAGTTTTACCATGCTTTCTTATGTGTCTTGATTGACAATGAGGGCACTTTTTTTGTCCATTTAAAATTCCTTAAATTTTAAATCGCCATTAACTAACTAATGGCCAATACCTTACAAGCTATTTAGCAACACAAAAAAGGTATTAACCCAAAAGAAATAATATTGGCTTAAAGAATATATTTCGTCAGATCTTCGTCAGTAATGATCTTTCCAAGTTTTTGGGTAACCAGATCTTTTGTGATCTTGATCTTTTCAGTCTTGTTGTCCGGCAATTCGTAGAGGTAATCTTCCAGAAGTATGGAAAGGATAGTATGCAATCTTCTGGCGCCGATGTCCTCCATTTTTGTGTTTGCAAGCGCAGCAAAATTTGATATCTCTTTGATCGAACCTGGCGTGAAATGAACGTCAACCCCTTCGGTTTTAAGCATTTCAGTATATTGCTTGATTAGCGCATTCTTGGGAAGAGTTAGGATCTTTGCGAAATCCTCTTTAGTAAGACTTTTCAGCTCAACACGAATAGGGAAGCGTCCCTGCAATTCCGGAATAAGGTCTGAGGGCTTTGAAACGTGGAATGCTCCTGATGCAATAAATAGGATATGGGTTGTATCGACCATGCCGTATTTTGTGGGGACATTTGTACCTTCAATTATTGGAAGGAGGTCACGCTGAACACCCTCGCGTGACACATCGGGACCGTGCATAGATTTCTCACCGGCGATCTTGTCGATCTCATCGAGGAAGACAATGCCGTTTTCTTCAACGCGTGTTATGGCGATCTCTTTTACATCGCTCGTATCAACAAGTTTTTTAGACTCATTATAAAAGAGGTAATCGAGTGCTTCACCAATCTTCATCTTTTTCCGTTTCCCTCCCGATGAGTGCACGGGCAGAAAACCTGCGAGAATCTCACCCATATTTATATCAAAACTGTCCATGCCCATGCCTGAGAAAACTTCGATACGCGGCTCAGGTATTTCATCAAGTTTCATCTCTACTTCTCTGTTATCAAGCGAGCCGCTCCGGAGCATCTTTCGGAGTTTTGCTCTTGTTCTCCCGTGTTTCTCTTTTTCCTCTTCAAATTTTTTACGCTCCAGCTTTTGATCTTCAAGGGAGAGATTTGTTTTTCTCAGGCGTTTGAGGGGAGGGAGCAGGAGGTCGAGAACCTTTTCTTCTGCCCGTTCTCGTGCTTCTTCTTCAACCTCAAAAGTAAGCTCGTCGCGAACCTGGTTGATAGAAAGACTGACAAGCTCACGAACTATAGATTCGACATCCCGACCTACATAGCCCACTTCAGTGAATTTTGAAGCTTCTATCTTGATAAAAGGAGCATTGACGAGATTGGCGAGTCTTCTGGATATCTCCGTTTTGCCCACGCCGGTAGGTCCTATCAAAATGATATTATTTGGGAGTATTTCATCGCGAAGTTCTTCGGACACATTCTGTCTTCTCCAGCGGTTTCGGAGTGCTATAGCTACAGCGCGTTTTGCATTATCCTGGCTGATAATATATTTATCAAGTTCTTTTACGATCTGTTTGGGGGTGAGTTCGTGCATGTCCATTTAGATTTCCTCTATGACAGTATTATTATTAGTATAGATACAGATTTCAGCAGCGATCTTTAGCGCTTCTGAGACGATCTCTTTCGGGTTCTTTTTCTTATCTTTGATGAGAACCATAGCAGCAGCTTTTGCATAGGGACCGCCAGAACCGATAGCTGCAATATTGTGGTCTGGCTCGATTAGGTCGCCGGTACCCGATATCACAAGCAGATGGTTGGCATTACCCGCAATGATCATTGCTTCAAGGCGTCTAAGGAATTTATCTGTTCGCCATTCCTTTGCGAGTTCGACGGCAGCTCTCATAAGATTGCCCTTGTATTTTTTAAGTTTCTCTTCAAATTTTTCAAATAAAGTAAACGCATCGGCGGTTGCGCCAGCAAAACCTGCAATGACCTGTCCTTCATATAGTCTGCGTACTTTATGAGCAGTTGCTTTGAAAATAGTATCGCCGAGTGTTACCTGTCCGTCGCCACCGATTGCTACTTTTTTCCCGATCTTAACACCGAGTATTGTTGTTCCCTTAAACTTTGTCGCTTCCATTATCTTTTATATCCTATGATTTCTTACTCTTATTTTTCTGTTTTTTTTCTTCTTTTTGAAGATTCCCATTGATATATTTTTGGTAAATTTCATCGATTTCCTGTCCGCTGAGGGTTTCCTTATCCAGTAGTTCGTTGGCAAGTGAATGAAGAAGTGGTTCATTATCAGAGATTATTTTCAAGCATCGCTGGAATTGTTTTTCTATGATAGTTTTAATCTCTGAATCGACGAGTTTTGTAAGGTCTTCGCTATGATTATTCGGTCTGCCGAGTTCTTTGCCGAGAAATATATTTGTATCTTTATCCACGATTGTCATAGGACCGATCTTTTCGCTCATGCCCCATTCGCACACCATTTTTTTTGCCAATTCAGTAGCTTTCTTTATGTCATCTCCCGCTCCGGTCGTAGGTTCACCTCCTGCGATCTCGTCAGCAGCACGTCCACCAAGCAGGTGTGCAATCGTAGATTCGCAGTAGCTTCTTGAGTAGGTGAGTCTATCATCAAGAGGAAGGAAATGGGTTGAACCGAGGGAGCGACCGCGGGGAATGATCGTCGCCTTATGGATAGGATCGCTACCGGGTATGAACTTGGCAGTCATCACATGACCTGTCTCGTGATAAGCAGAATTTTTTTTCTGCTCGTCAGTGAGTACCATACTTCGGCGTTCTCTACCCATGAGCACTTTATCTTTTGCGGTTTCAAAATCATCCATTTGTACAGATTTATGTCCTACACGCGCACCCCAGAGTGCTGCTTCATTCACAAGGTTTTCAAGATCAGCTCCGGAGAAGCCGGGGGTGCTTTTAGCAATCACAGAGAGGCTTATATCCTTTGCAAGAGAGACTTTCTTTACGTGTACCTTCAGAATACCTTCTCTCCCTTTTACATCGGGTCTATCTACTACGACTTGTCGGTCGAAACGTCCGGGACGAAGAAGCGCTGGGTCAAGAATATCAGGTCTGTTCGTGGCGGCAATTATGATAACGCTTTCATTATCCTCAAAACCGTCCATTTCAACAAGGAGCTGATTGAGTGTCTGTTCGCGTTCATCATGACCTCCGCCAAGTCCTGCCCCCCGGTGGCGACCAACTGCATCGAGCTCATCTATGAAGATGATACAGGGTGAATGCTTCTTTCCCTGCTCAAAGAGATCACGAACACGAGAAGCTCCAACGCCGACGAACATCTCGACGAAATCGGAGCCACTTATACTAAAGAAAGGCACATTTGCTTCTCCTGCAACAGCTTTTGCAAGTAAAGTTTTTCCTGTTCCGGGAGGTCCAAGCAAAATGACGCCTTTCGGTATCCTGCCACCTAATCTCTGGAATTTCTTTGGATCCTTGAGAAATTGAATGATCTCTTCAAGTTCTTCTTTTGCTTCATCTACACCGGCGACATCTTTAAAAGTCTTGTTAGAGCGGCTGCCGGCGAACATCTTTGCACGGCTTTTTCCAAAACTGAATGCCTTTCCTGCTCCGCCCTGCATAGAGCGCATGATGAATATCCAGAACCCAATGAATATTATAAAGGGAAGCCAGTAAGAGAGTAGGGTTGTGAACATTGAGGGTTTCTTAGAAATGATCTCAATATCTTTATGGGCTTCTGCAATATTCTTTACCAGATCCGGATCATCAAAAGGGATATTTGTAGTTTTTTTTGTATTGCCGATAAAGTAAGAAATATCTTTTCCGCTGAAAATTATTTTTGAAACTTTTCCAGACTCTAAATCATTCCGGAACTGAGTGTAAGAAGCTTCAGATGAACCTCCACCGCCTGAGAAAAGCTGAAAGAAAGCAACGACTGCCAGAATAACTATGAGCCAGACAAGAAGAGAGCTTCCTTTTGGTGATTTTATGGGTAATTTATTTTTGGGAGGTTGATTATTATCTTTTCCCGGGGGTGTTTTATTTGTCATTTAATTGATATATCTCCTTTTTTAAAATTCCAATATAGGGTAAATTTCTATATTTTTCATCGTAGTCCAAACCATATCCTACAATGAACTCGTTTGGTACATCAAAGGCTTTGTATGACATTTCAATATCCAGCTCATGGGCATCGACTTTGTCCATAAGCACGCATATTCTCAGAGAGAGCGGGTTCTTTCCCTGCAGATAGCGAAGTATGTAATTCAGTGAAAGTCCCGTATCAACGATATCTTCGATTATTAGGACGTGTCTATCACTGATATCAATATTGCAATCTTTTGTGATCTGAACTACTCCTGAACTTTTTGTGGAATTACCGTAACTTGCCACTCCCATGAAATCGATCTCGATAGGGATGTCCAGTGCCCTCATAATATCTGCCAGGAATACGACACCGCCCTTGAGAATGCTTATGAGAATGGGATTTTTATCTTTGTAATCACTTGAAATCTGCTCACCAAGCTCTTTGACTTTTCCCTTAATGTCCTGTTCAGTATAAAGAATTTTTTCTATATCATTATGCATACGAAACCCTTTTATATATTTAATTTAAAACGTATAGATATAATATACTCTAAACGATAATTTAGCAAACTTTATTTCATAAGACGCCGTGCTTTGCGGTAGCTCTCTAATTTTTTCATGATTTTGATACGGAGTACGTGAGAAGTTCGCGATGTGATCTTGACAAACTCATGTATCCGCATACCTGCCACCCAGATAATTCTATTTTGATCCTCTATGATGATCTTTTTCTTACGTTCAAGCCGAGGTATTTTCTCATCGATAAAGAATTCTTTTAATTTCTTTTGGTTCTGCATACCAAGTGGAATGAAGCTGTCTCCTGGCTGACGATAATGGGCTTTGAGCGGAAAAGTGACTTTATCAAAATCTATATAGCAGGTATTATTCTCATCAAAATTAAAACCGTGAACGGGCAATACTTTTATTTCTGACAGCATTACATAAAAATCACCGAATAGGATATGCCTTGTGTATCGCTTGATCTCACGGGAATAATCAGAAGTAGTATAATCTGGGGGCGACATCTTGAAAATGAGAGTATTGGCGTTTTTTACGACATAGACGTTGTGGGGCAGGTGAATGAATTTGCCACCGGGTCTCCTGAGGAGTTCATAAATTTCTGACAGGTGTGCGGAATAGAAATCCGATTCTGAGCCGGTCAAAAAGCCGAAGATCCTTCTGAATACATAGAAATAAAGCACTTCACTTTGTTTGAGTTTGTCCAACAGCACAATATATTCGTTCTCGCTTTTTTGCTGTACGACTTCCTTAAAAATATCTTTGCTGTGGGTTTGCAGGAACATATCTGTCTTCTGGAAAATATGAGAGCTGTCATAGATCTTATTGATCACTGTGGGGTTGAATTGCTCAGTGATCATAGGAAGAATGCGATGACGTATCTTATTCCTGTCATACCCAAGGTCATCATTTGAAGAATCATAGGAAAAGGATATGTTGTTTTTCTCTGCAAAAGTAGCGATCTCTTCGCGCTTGAAGCTCAGCAGGGGACGAATGACACTACGTCCCTTTGGAAGCATGCCCTTCAAACCGGTGAACCCACTTCCTCGGAAAAGATGGAGCAAAAAGGTCTCTGCCTGATCATTCATATTGTGCCCGACTGCGATTTTATTGAAGTTATATTTTCTTAAAAGATCTCTGAAAATGCCGTAGCGTATCTTTCGTGCAGTGTTTTCAATATTCGATTTATCTGTGATCGTGACATTATGAACGATAATGGGGATGCCCCACTTGTAGCAAAGATTTTTTACGAACCGCTCATTCTCTTTGGATTCGTCTCCACGAAGATTGTAATTAATATGAGCAGCAAGAGTCGTGAGCTGGAACTCAGCCGTGATTTTCTTCAGTAAATACAATAGTACGGTGGAATCAATGCCACCGGAAATACCAATGAGCAACTTGTCGCCCTGTTCGATCAGGTTCTCATGATGAATGAACTGCTTAAGCCGGGTTACAAGATTTTTACGATTATTCATAAATTATTTCTTTATATACTTTTCTGCAAAGTCTCTTCCTCTGTTTATCGCATCAAGATTTTTTTGCACGATGTCTTCACCCTTGCGTCCAAAAACTGCCCGAATACTATCTTCCAACATATTAAAAGGAATTTCCAGGAAAGGCGTAGAGGCACCCAATATTACTATATTCATGGAACGGGGAGATCCGATCTCCTTAGCGATGGCATCACCATCAATCGCAATGCTGTTTTTGTGAGCTTTTATTTCTTTAAGAAGGTGTTTCATTTCAGGATAATTTGGTATATTCACAAAAGGAGTAATATTTGTGATGAGCCAGCCGTCCGGTTTGAGATAGGGAAAATAGCGAAGCGATTCCATCGGCTCCAATGAGATGATCATATCTGAGCGACCATGGGGAACGAGGTCGGAGTGAATCTCTTTGTCGGAAATACGAAGATGAGATTCCACTGCACCGCCACGCTGCGACATACCGTGCGCTTCTGCCTGTTTGAGATAGAGGTCCGCTTTTACAACTGCATAACCAATGATAGTTGCAATGGATAGAATGCCCTGTCCTCCTACGCCTGCAAGTATGATATTTTTTTTCATTATGTCCTCCCTCTACTTCTGTTTTCTGAGTTTTGCCGCAATGTGAATACAGGGACGGCGAGGAATAATAACTGAAACGCCATTATAATTTATCTCATTCTTTATGATCTTAACATTTTCTTCGTGATGACTTTTCAGTGGATTGATAATGTGAAGATGCTCTTTCTCCACACCGATACCCATACAGATATCTTCTACTCTGCCAGTTACTGCGGAGTCCTGCATTCCTGTCATCGCTACAATACTGTTATCAAGAATGAATGCTACAATATTCGCTTTTGAATTCACCGCATCCAGAAGTGGTGTCATGCCAGAATGTCCAAACGTGGAGTCGCCGATCACTGCGATGGAAGGGAACAATCCTGCATCCGCAGCGCCCACAGCCATTGAAATAGACGCACCCATATCCACGCAACTGTTGATCGCATTGAAGGGAGGAAGGAATCCAAGCGTGTAGCATCCGATATCAGAGAAAACATGCCTGGGTCCGTATTCCTTCATGGCTTCATTGAGGGCATAATAAGTATCTCTGTGCGGACAACCCTTGCATAGTTCTGGAGGACGTCCTTTTACGATTGTTGGCACTTCTTTTATTGGATATGGTTCGAGACCAAGTGCGGTTCGAAGTTTTGCAGGATCGAGCTCGCCCCATCGGGGAAGAGTGCCGTCCATACGTCCTTTGATCTTCAGACAATTATCAAGATAACCGCGCAGCCATTCTTCAATCACCGGCATCCCGTCTTCTACAACAAGAATTTCGTCACATTCATCTACGATTTTCTGAATAAGTTTTCTCGGAAGTGGGTACTGGCAAATTTTCAGAATAGGATATTCGCACTTGGCTTCGACATGGTTTTCCTTCACATAATTATAGCCAAGTCCGCAGGTAATAATGCCGAGTGATCTATCCTTTCCATCATGATACTCATTGTATTTTGAGTTTTCTGATTCTTTCTCAAGAAGCTCTTGCTTTTCAATAAGATTGATATAGTTCACACGTGCAAAAGCAGGCAGAAGCATGAATTGGTTTGGGTTGTCAGGCAGTTTTATCTCATTTTCATTGAGATATTTTGTGCGGACAATGCCTGCACGAGAGTGCGAAAGGCGGGTAACAAGTCTCATAATGACAGGTGTTTTGTATTTTTCAGAAAGAGCGAAGGCATCAAAGGTCATGTTATATGCCTCTTGCTGATTCGAGGGTTCGAAAACAGGAACAAGTGCGAACCTGCCATAATGACGGGAATCCTGTTCGTTTTGAGATGAGTGCATGGATGGGTCGTCAGCAACTGCTACGATGAGTCCTCCGTTTGCGCCTGTTATGCCGGAGTTCATAAAAGGGTCAGCAGCAACGTTGAGTCCCACATGCTTCATAGTCACCAAAGCCCGTTTGCCTGTGTATGACATGCCGAGGGCTTCTTCCATTGCTGTTTTTTCGTTCGCAGACCAGGTACGATGAACATTTCGCTGTGCAGCTTCTTTGCTGTGTTGAACATATTCGAAGATTTCGGTAGAGGGTGTGCCTGGATAGCCGTAAGCACCGGAGAGCCCAGCATCAAGAGCACCTTGAGCAAGGGCTTCATCCCCGAGGAGCAGTAATTTGTCCATTATTCCTTCTCCATAAAAATTTTTTTCAAAGAAAGAAGTGGCTGAGAGTTTATGTCAATGAAATCTTCTAATCTCAACATTATGAATAAGAAATAAATTTATGCTTGGAGTATAGAACTGAGTTTTTGATATTTGAATTCGTGATACAAAGTTTTATAATGGCAAATAATGTTAATCTTTATCTTGGAGATTGCAAAACAGAATTATCCAGATTATCTGATAATTTAGTTGATCTAATATTTATATCTCTGCCATATGTCAAGTATATGATTTCATCACAACCATGCATACCTTCAAAAAATTTTAGATTTATAAGAAGGTGACAAATTTGAGACATCATGTTTGAGTTCCGATTTCCGGGACGATTTTGGTGTCGAATAGCTTTCATAAAAAAATATTAACCTCGTTACCAAGCCCCTGCTTGGTAACGCAGGATGTTGTTAGAGCGTTCCCAAACTGGGGTTTGGGAACGAGGGAAAGGGTCTCCTTTTTGAAATATTAAGTCATCGTTATTACATTTCCCTTGTGACGATGAGAAACCAAAATTTATTGACACTATAACGAGAAAAAAATCAGAATCCGTTTTGAAAGAAGGATGAAATGGAAATTGATATTAAGAAATTTACTTACGTTACCGGCTTGATTGGCAGCTGAGTAATAATTTTGCTTTCAGTAATTACTGCGCTTGTATATCAGGGTACTCAGGGGGAGCATTATTCACCCCTCAATCATTTCATTTCCGAACTCGGGCAAAGGGGAGTTTCCGAATTTGCACCGCTTTTCAATATCGGGCTCATGATTGGTGGTCTGCTTTTTGCATTATTTATGCTTGGACTCGGCATGCACATAAAGAAATTCTATGCGTATATTGCTGCCGGGCTCGGTGTTATCACAGGCATTGCATGCGGCTTGGTTGGTGTGTTCCCCATGAATAATATGCACATTCACGTACCGGTTGCTTTGACTTTTTTCCGTGGCGGGCTGATCACGATTTTGTTTTTTACATTAATTTTCCTTTTTGATAAGCAGAAAAAGATCTCCAAATGGATGATTATTCCCGGTGGAATTACTGTGCTGGCTTTTGCAGCTTTCTTGACCATACCTAAAATGTTGGGATATGCAACAGGCACTTCTCTTTCTGTGCCCGATGTCCGACCTGCATTCTGGCTGAATCCATTCCTCGAATGGCTTGTTTTTCTGACGGTTATTTGCTGGGTGATTTCTTTGTCCTGGTATTTGGTGAAGCGGAGCGAAAAAAATTAGAAAGAACCTCACCCCAGCCCTCTCTTTCGAAGGAGAGGTAATCAAAGTATGGTGAGGATGGTTATAAATAACTATTTGACAAAAAATGCAGAAAAATGAAATATGAACTTAGAATTGGATTTGGTTTTGGATTTAAAATTGAAATGCCCTGTTTATGCATGTTTGCTTTGGGTTAGGTGTCAAAGGTAGGATATAATATCTCAACAGCTGTCGGATATGATTGAGTATTATCAACAGTGAGATTTATTGGATCACTATCTGTTTTATTGTTGCTCTCGTCATAAGCTCTAATTGTTATTGTATGAGATGATCCATCTTCGTAAATGTTTGTATCCCAGATAAGAGAATAAGGCTCTGTTTCATCAATACTTGTAGTTGCATCCCCATCAACCCATAGTACAACTTTATCAATTTTATCGTTATCAATAGCTACGCAATTTATGATTGCATATTCATATACCGTTGTTCCTGTCTGAGGATTAGTAATTGTTACAGTTGGCGGAGTTGTATCTGGTCCAGTCCGTTTTTCACAACCAACAAAAAAAACAAAAGAAAGTGATTATAATTAATAATGCTTTTCTCATATTATATCTCCTATTAAACTATATTGCAGCTAACGATTAGTATATGAGGCGTTGGGTATTTCGAAGCACCTCATTTTCAATCCGCTAGAATGTTTATTTATATTCATAATCTTCAATTTAACCACTTGCTGCCCAATGACTTATATACATTGTTAGCTGCTGGGCTTTCTTCATTCCATTGCTTTTTATGTTTGCCAATTCCTTTTTTCTGCGGTGGCATTGCAGGCTCTTCTGTAGGTTTTGGTTTAGCGAGGCTTGTGCGACCTGCAAATGTGCCTGGAATTAGGGTTGATTATTTATTTTTTCTTTACAATAAACTCAAATTCATTGGCCTCAAAAAACTCAAATAGATTCATGTGTCTAATATTATAATGTTTGCAAGCAGCGGGCAATCTTGTTGCTTTTCGCTCACTCTCGGTTGTTACCATTACATAAGCTGATTGGTCACCGAACATTCCGTCTTGTTCCATTATTTCAACCAACATTGCGACAAGCCAAGGGTCCGCCTGGTCTTTTTCCGATTCTGCATCAATCAGTTTTGGAAAATTTCGTAAAATATTAGGCACTAACTCAAGTTGTCTTTGCGATGTTGAAATAAAATTAGACCTGAACTTATTTAACCATAGAGCAAGGTCATCTTTTTTCCCAGTCTTTGGAACAATCTCATCAAATACAATTTGGTGTGATAAAATCTTTTTACGGTTAAATAAGTCATCTAAATAGTGACCATAAATCAGGTATCATCCGCATTGGATAAAAACGATGCATGGTTATAAATGCACTGGCATCAACGCAGTATATTTCTCTTACATCAGATTTCATTTATTAACCGATTAACTCTTAAACCAAGTGCATGAGCAGCATCCGTATAGTTAATACGGTTTGTGCCGATTGCTTCAAAAACGATATTATAAAAAGTCTCACCTCTGGAAGCTTTACTTTTAACCTCAGGTAATACAAAACCTTTCTTTTTGGGTTTGTCTTTTTTATAAGTAGCTTTTATCTCATCAAGTAAAGTGTAAAACTTAACATCAGGCAACATTCCTTCTTCTTTTAACCTGCGAAGATAAACTTCACGGCTAACTTTTAATTTGCGAGCATAGGTTGTGATATCCATTAAATCATCCGTTGGGACAAGTGTATTGACCGGAGCCAATAAGTTACCTGCAAATGTATTGCATGCCCATTCTTCTTTTTGATTTTGCTCCACATTGTCAACCAAACACATACTGGATTGATGTCTGATAATATGAGCCAATTCATGAAAAAGGGTGAAAACGCGACCTGTATAACTATGATTGATGTTGGTTACAATAATGTATGGCAAACTGTTAGTCATGCAAAAGCCTTGAAGTTCATCTATTGGCATGGAAAATTGAAAAATTAGTATGCCCAATTTTTCTTCAATAGCTATTCTCCAATTTCTATAAGCTTCACTTTCAGACTTCCATTTTAGTTGTTGTTCTATATCAATTCCTATCAATGCCCTTAATTGTGCAATAATTTCAATTTCACTTTTTAACGTTTCAATTTCTTTTAACCAGCTTAATTTTTTGTTCCAATAATTATCACCTTCAAGGTCATTAGCTATTCTCTGCCAATGAGCACTCCTTCTTAAAGTGAGTAATATTTCTTTAGAAAGAAAACTATCAGCAGGCGATAAATTTCTAAAGTCTTTTGGCTTTTTTATCTTGACTGGGACTTCAGGCAAGAAGAAAATAGCAAGTTGTCGTTTATAATAAGTAGCCAGGTTTTGCAATTTACCAAAGGGGATTTCTTTCCCCTCTTCTTCCCAATTGAGATACCGATTGGATTCAACAGAAAGCTTAACGGCTACCTCTTCAACATGGTAGCCTGCTTCCTGCCTTGCCCACAGCAAAACCTTCGGGTTGATATTTACATTAATTCTTACCATTTAATTTTATCCGGCGAAGTTATTAATTAAATTTTATTTTAGTGATTTTATCTTCAAACTTCAATAAGCGTATTTGCAACCGTTTCCGTTCTTCTTAGTCATTTATTCAGTTTTTTATCGTTAATATTCTCTAAGTGTTGGCAAGAGCAAGCTCTTTTGCAATTTTGGGTTTTAGCGTGAGCCCATATATATTGCAAATGTGCTTGTTGTACACTTGCTTTCTATTTGTCTCGTCCTGAATTTCCTTTTCTATTGGCAAACATCATTTCTTTCGTTTATTATTTTCTTAGCCTTACAGCTAACGATTGTATTCCCGTCATTTATCGCGTATACCCCCCAAATTGGGTGTGTATACGACAATTGTCGTGGATTTTGGTTTTAGTTTCTTTCATAATATTTTTCATTATTTAAACAGTTCTTTTCGTCCAATTTCATAATTAACAACAGCATTCAGCTCAGTTAATACTCTTTTATTTTATATCCTTCCTTGTTGTCAAATTTTGTTATAAATTAAATTTGAAACTTGAGACATGTCTGCTGCGCTTATAGGTGAGTCGGAGAGCATGTCTTAAGTTGTCGCGCTTGCGAATTACTTATCACAAGCTCTTCGACTTGTGACAAGATAATTCCTACTTCCCTCTATCAAATATCGAAGTTGGGCAGAATTCCTCGATCCTCTCAATAATCCTTTCTGCCTGCTTAAAACTTGAGACATGTCGTAGAGCATGTCTTAAGTTGTATATATTTACGAATTACTTATCACAAGCTCTTCGACTTGTGACAAGATAATTCCTACTTCCCTATATCAAATATTGAAGGTGGGCAGAACTCCTCAATCTTCTCGATAATCCTTTCTGCCTGTGCTTCGACTTCCTTTTCTGTACAATTATTTGTATTTATCTCAAGAACCTGGGTCATTTTCCTGGCTCGCGGAATCCAATTATCATACTCATCATTTAGCTGCTGAAGATAACTTTTCGGAATACTTTTTTCGCTTTCTCTTCCACGCTGCTGTATTCGCTCAACAAGCTCGTCCACATCAGCACGCAGGTACACGATCAAGTCGGGATCCTGCAAATAATAGGTCATATTTTTAAAAAGGTCCTGGTAATTCTCAAAATCACGTTCGGTCATAGAGCCATTTTTATAAAGGGTTCGTGCAAAAATTTCTGCGTCTTCATAAATGGTTCTGTCCTGAATGCATGAGATGTTGTTATCAACGATCTTTTTCTGCATCTCAAATCGCTTTGAGAGAAAGTACACTTGCAGGTGAAAACTCCATCTGTCCATATCCGCATAAAAGTCATCGAGATAGGGATTTGTAATGACCGGCTCGTAGTACGCTTCCCATTGCAGCTTTTCGCTGATCAGCCGGGTCATGGTGGTTTTGCCCACGCCGATATTTCCTGCGATTGCAATAAAATAATGGTCTTCTGTGGTGCTTCCAGAATCATTCATGGGTCGAAAATCTTTTGCTCTGATCATATATGATCCTTCGTTATTTATTTATAAAGCATTATTAATATTTTGAATTTCAAAATCAGAATTTCAAATGACAAATAAAATGTCAAAATTTAAATGGCAAAGCAGATATGCAACATTGGCCAGTACACTGGTATGCTTCGAGAACCTCAGCATGACAGCGAATTTAATTATTGTTAATCTACCCCATTTCTAAATATTTAGATATTAGAAATTATACCATCAGGATTACTTATACCCGAATTCTTTTAACACTCTTTCTTTTTTCCGCCAGTTTTTGCGTATTTTTATCCAAAGATTAAGTCGTATTTTTTTCTGAGTAAGGTAATGAATATCGCGCTGTGCAGCAAGGCGTATCTCTTTTATCATTTCTCCGTTTTTGCCGATGATGATCTTTTTTTGGGAATGGGATTCCACAAAAACGTTAGCCCACACCTCTGCCCGGTCATCCTCTTCTTCATACATGTCAACAGTAACTGCAGTGGAATAAGGTATTTCCTGGTGAAGATGCAGAAATATTTTCTCGCGGATGATCTCCTGTGCAAAGAAGCGCATGTTGCGGTCTGAAATATTATCAATAGGATAATATGGGGGATGGATCGGGAGCAGCACAAGGATCTTTTCTAACAATTCGTTGATCCCGATGCTTTTTTTCGCTGAAATAAAAAAAATGTCCTCAAAACCCCAGTCAATAAGTGTGGCATTTGCCTCTTTAAGTGTTTTTTCATTTTTTGCAATATCAATTTTATTAATGACTGCGAGTTTTGGGATCTTTGATTTCAGGAGGATACCGCTAACCTGCGTGTCATAATCTGTGGGAAAGGTTTCGATGTCGATTATAAACAGGAGGACTTCGGCATCCTTAAGCGCTTCGGAGATCGAAGTTTGCATTTTTTCCTGAAGAAGATAGCGTGGTTTCAGAAAGCCGGGTGTATCAATAAAAACGATTTGATAATCATCGCGGGAGAGAATACCAAGCAGGTTCTGGCGCGTGGTTTGAGGTTTGGGAGTCGTGATGGAAAGCTTCTCGCCGAGAAAGGCATTCATCAAACTGGATTTGCCCACATTTGGTTTTCCGATTATGGACACAAATCCTGCCCTAAAATTCATCTGTTCAGACATTTTTGCACAACCTATATATCATCATTTCAAGAATGGTTTTGTTAAGCTTTGCATCCACAGATTTGAGTTTTTTGTCAGCTTCCAGCAGTAGTGCAAAGATCAGGTCAAAATTTTCAAGCGAATAATATTCGGAAGAATTCATGAATGACTTCAAGCCCCAGCCGCCAAGCGAGCGTTCAATTTCTGTCTTTGATCTGTTCTGCTGAAACCGTTGAATGAGAATATCCCAAAGCGTGGTATAGAATCGTGTAAGCATAATGACGATAAGCACAGGCGACATATTATTTGCCATAAGGTTTTCCAGCACTTTTATTGATTGCCCCAAATTACGCTGAGTTAATGCATTTTGAAGCTCGTGGATAGTGTTCCCTTTTGAAATGCCAATACATGCCTGCACGTCTTCGGGAGTAATGTGAGTTCTGCCCCCGGAGTAAAGCGCAACTTTTTCCAGTTCGCTGTGAAGTTCCTGGAAATTAAGCCCAATGTAATCAACCATGATACGCGCAGCATCATTATCAATTGTCTTATTTAGAGCAGTGGATTCTTCTCTAAGAAAGCGGATCGCCTCGCTCTCATTATAAGGATGATAGAAATAATATGTTTGTGCGAACTTTGCAATCTTGGCATAAATTCCGGAACGGGTATTTTCCTTATCGGATTCGATCACAAAGATAGTATCCGGGATCGGTTTTTCAAGATACTCAGCTATTTTTTTCTTATAGACAATGTGCATTGATTGGAAATTTCGCAGAATGACCAATTTTTTATCGGAAAGCATTGGTGGAGTTTGCAGTGCTTCCATGACCTCATTAGCTTTCGCTTCCTCTCCAAAGAATATATCGAAATTGAAATCCATCACATTGGGTGGAACGATTGCAGTTTTGAGCTGATGAAATGCTTTATCTTTCAGGAAACTTTCTTCATCTGTGAAGAAGTAATTATTGTGAATGATCCCTTTTTGAAGCTCAGCTTTGAGGTCCCAGTATTTAAGTTTTTTATTCATCAGAATTTTCAGTGAGTAGTTCGAGTTGGTCTTTTGTTTTCATGTTCTGGGGTTCGGCAATATCTGTCGCCATAAGCTCACGTATCTGGTGAAGATTGGGAAGGTCTTCAATATCATTGAGTCCGAAAAATTCGAGGAATTTATCAGTTGTCGTATAGAGCAGCGGACGCCCGAAGGTTTTCATCCTGCCCGCAATTTTGATAAGCTTCACTTCCAGTAGATTTTTTATATGATATTGAGAATTCACTCCTCGGATCGCATCTACTTTTGGGCGTGTAATTGGCTGATGGTAAGCGACAATCGCAAGCACTTCAAGAGCGGAAGAAGTCAAACTGATTTCTTTTTTCTCTTTGTATAATTTTTCAATAAGATGATAATACTGCCGATCTGTTGCAAACTTGTAGCCGCCTGCGATCTTTCTGATGCAGAAGGTTCTCCCCTGATCGCTGTATTCAAGGTTCAATTGCGCAATCAATTTATCGACATCTTGGCTATCATCAATTTCAAGAAAATGAGCTATCTGTTCAGCCGAGATAGGTTTATCTGAAGCAAAAACAAGCACTTCAATTGATTTTTTTGGATTCTTTGTCATAATTTATATAAAAAATATTGTGATAATTCCAATGATCCAGCAGTAAATGGAGAAGTAAAACAACTCGGCTTGTTTGATCATTTTTATAAGAAAGGAAATAGCGAAATAACCCACAATTGCAGCCACTATACCGCCAAGAATGAAATTCAGCACCACTTCACTTGACGACATTGCACTTTGCATATTTTTTATTTTCAAAATAGTGGCACCGAGAATTGCAGGGATGGAGAGAAGAAATGAAAATCGTGTCGCCAGATCGCGGGTTCTGCCTGTAAAAATGCCGGTCGTAATTGTCGCCCCTGAACGAGAGATGCCGGGAATGATTGCAATACTCTGAGCAAAACCTACCAGTAAAGAAGAGGGAACGCTCATTTTCTTTTTGGTCGTATTCCTAATTTTGTCAGACGCAAAGAGAATACCGCCAGTAATGATGAGCATGAAGCCAACAAGAACCGTGTTTTCGAAAAGTGATTCAAAGATGTTCTTAAATGCGAATCCAATTATCGCAGTAATTACTGAAGCGATGATAAGATAAAAAAGAAGGTGGTGTGCATATTTTATATTTTCGGGAGCATCTTTTCTCCAGTTGAAGATAGACTGGATTATTTCCCATATATCTTTTCTGAAATAGATGATTACGGCGACAAGTGTGCCAAGGTGCACTGCAATCTCAAAAAGAACACCCGGGTCGTTAAACTTCAGAAGTTTTTGAAAAATCACCAAGTGGCCGGAACTGCTTACAGGAAGAAATTCAGTAAGTCCCTGCACAATGCCGAGGATTATTGATTTAAGTGCGGTCATAGAACATATTCTTTCGGAAGCACAATATCTGTGATAGGAACGAGCTCGATATTATTTCCTTCAAGATTTTTCAGTATCTGTTTAAGTTCTTCAATACTGCTTTTTTTTGCATGGGTAATGACAATGATCTTGTTTTTTCGCGATGCGAGATCCAATATATTATTTGTTTTTGCAATAACTCTATCAGGATACTCTCCGGAATCGAGGAAGATATCTCTCTGACAGGTTGGAATTCCCATGTCTTCTGCAAGAGTATAGCCCACAGACTTTGCCGAAGTGCGGCTGTCAAAGAAGCACATGTCATTAGCTTTCAGAATTTCAAGAACCGGTCTCATGACATACTCATGCTGCGTTGCAAGGGAACCCATATGATTGTTCACACCGATGCACAAGGGGAGTTGTTTGATGAACTTTTTCATTCTTTTCTTTATTTCATTTTCAGTTAGATCGACATAGATCGCATTCTTGCCGGGGTCATCTTTCGGGTAAGTTTCCGGCTCCATAGGCACATGTATAATGGTTTCCCTGCCTTGATTATACGCTTTTTGCATGATCTCTTCACTATAGGCAAGATCGGGAAGAATGGCAAAAGTGATCGATTTGTTCAGAGCCAAAAATTCATCGAGAAGAGGTCCGGAAAAATATCCGAAATCATCAATAATAATTGAGAGTTCTGTGATCTTATCATAGAGACCGCTCGTGTCATTTTTCAAAATGAGAATGTAGTATTCCTTTGACGCAGGGTCAAAAATTTCCATTTCGATCTTGCTGCCGTCATCGGATTCCTTCACACTCAGTATCTGGCCGCCATTTTCTTTGACCTTATCAGTAATGAAGATATTGCTGATCGTCAAGCTGAGTTGATTAGAATTTATAGTTATCTCTTTATAAGTTTTATCATCAATTTTGTAGGTTTTGATGAACTTGTCAGGAATCTCAAGGCGTTTGAGTGCATACTCAATAATGTTGCCTACTCCCTGTACTTCCGTAGTTTCTTCAGTGACGGAAAGTGTGTGATCCCGAGGTGGTTTTTTGAGCGAAATGACCACCTGCCAGATGAAAAAAACAATAATAATAAAAGCTGCGATGACCAGTAGACTCTTGAATTTCAAAAGGGTATTTTCGTCTTTCTTTTTTGAAGTTTTCTTCTTATATCGTTTGCGTTGTTTATTTGCCATATAGACTTAAAATGAGTAGTGCTTTTTCTTTGTCAAAATTATTGACAAAGATTTAATTGTACGTGAGTTTTGCTTAACGAATATGAATGGAATTGTTCTTGCATGGTTGATATGATTTTTTACATTGTATTATTAAAAACAACTCAAGAAATATACATTGTATATCTTGTTCAAAGAAGTTCAAATTTTTACAATATTTATAAAATATGAAGGAGAAAGCATGATTGAAATCCGTATGCATGGTCGTGGTGGCCAGGGAGCGGTGAAAGCTTCTTTTGTGCTGGCTGAAGCTGCTTTCCAGGGTGGAAAGTATGTTCAGGCATTTCCTCGATTCGGTGTTGAGCGGCGTGGTGCTCCTGTAGAAGCCTTCACTCGGATTGACGATAAGCCGGTACAGATTCGATCACAAATTTATTACCCGGATGGAGTAATTGTACTTGATCCGACGTTGATAGAAGTAGTTGATGTCACCAAGGGTTTGAAGAAAGGCGGGTGGATATTGATCAATTCCGATAAGGATCCTGAGTTTTATGACTTTGGTGATGACTATAAGGTTTATACTGTTGATGCAACTGAAATTGCAGTTCAAAACAGACTTGGCTCACGTACAGCCCCCATTGTGAACACAGCGATTGTCGGCGCCCTTGCAAAAATTACCGGTATTGTTACAATTGATGCAGTTTTTAAAGGAATTGATAGTTCTATTCCCCGATTTCAAGAAGAAAACAAGAGTGCTGCTAAGCAGGCTTATGACTCAATAGCGAGCGGATAGAAAGGATGTGAATATGGTTATTAAGTTTCAAAATAATGATAAGCCGGTTAGGATCACCGGCGCGAAAGATATGCCTCCAATGCCTGCTGCGCTTGGCTCAATGCGTCAGAACAAAACAGGCAGCTGGCGAAATGTCCGCCCTGTCATCGATTATGATAAATGCATAAAATGCTTTATCTGCTGGAAATTTTGTCCCGAACCTGCGATCAAGATCGTGGATGAACTTCCTGTCATCGATTATGATTATTGCAAAGGATGTCTTATGTGTGCAGAAGAATGCCCCAAAGATGCAATTGGTTTCGAAAAGGAGGGTAAATGAAAAAGACAATGATTGGAAACTATGCAGCTTCTTGGGGTGCACAGCTTGCTCGAGTGCAAGTAATTGCCGCATATCCGATCACACCCCAGACGCTCATTGTTGAAAAATTATCAGATATCGTGGCTGATGGTGAGCTTGATGCGAAATTCATCAAGGTAGAATCAGAACATTCTGCAATGGCAGCTTGTATTGGTGCTTCTGCAACCGGTGCACGAGCATATACTGCAACCAGTGCTCAGGGCTTGGCTCTTATGCATGAAATGCTTCACTGGGCAGCGCTCGCAAGAATGCCGATAGTAATGACCAATGTGAACAGAGCAATGGCTCCGGGTTGGTCGATCTGGGCAGACCAGAATGACAGTCTTTCACAAAGAGATACCGGATGGATGCAGATCTATGCTTCGAGCGCACAGGAAATACTTGATTCAACACTAATTGGATATAAAGTAAGTGAAAAAGTATTACTGCCGACCCTCATCTCCTTTGATGCTTTTTTTCTTTCCCACACTATGGAAGTTGTTGATATGCCGGAAATTGAATTAATTGATAAATACCTTCCACCTTATAAACCTGAATACAAAATGGATGTGAATGATCCCCGTTCTTTTGGCGCTCTCACAGACGAGCAGTATTACTATGAATTCCGCTATAAGATGCAGAAAGCTATGGACGAAGCAGTTGATGTCATCAAAGAAGCCGGCAAAGAATATGAAAAAATTACCGGCAGAGCTTATAATCTGATCCATCCATACAGATGTGAAGATGCAGATATGATACTTGTTACTTCAGGAACTATCGCAGAGACTACAAATGTTGCTGTTGATGAACTTCGTGCAGAAGGCAAGAAGGTTGGTAATCTACGAATCCGCGTGATCCGTCCTTATCCAAAGAAAGAAATTCTGGAAGTGGTCAAGGGTGTGAAAAAACTTGCTGTAATCGACAGGAACATCTCGCCAGGTTATTCCGGTATTTTCTCCCAGGAATTGAAATCAGCTTTATATAATGAAGTAGATATTCCGGTGCGTTCTTATATTGCAGGACTTGGCGGGCGCGATGTAAAAATAGAGGATATTAAAGATATGGCAAATGATACACTCAAGAATGATGCCCCAAATGACCTAATATGGAAAGGAGTCAAAATATGAGATTAACAATTCCTGAACACGAAATAATGACTCCCGGTCACCTTGCCTGCCAGGGATGCGGCGGTTCACTTGGGATGCGCTATGCACTAAAAGTGTTTGGCAAAAATACAATGCTTTCCATTCCCGCCTGCTGCTGGGCAGTGATAGATGGTCCCTTTCCTTATACGTCTGTGAACGTACCTCTCTTTCATACTGCCTTTGAAACTGCTGCAATTATGGCATCAGGAATAAAGGCAGGTCTTATGGTGCAGGGAAAAGATACAACAAATGTAATTGCCTGGGCTGGAGATGGTGGCACTTTTGATATCGGTTTGCAGGCAATTTCAGGTGCAGCAGAAAGAAATGATGACATTACCTATATTGTGTATGATAATGAAGCATATATGAACACAGGTATTCAGCGCAGTTCTGCGACTCCTCACGGTGCATGGACAACTACTACTCCTGTAAAGCACTACAAGAAAGGACCGAAGAAGAACATGGTCGAGATCATGGCTGCTCATCGCATTCCTTACACTGCAACTGCATCAGTGGGATACCCGGAAGATTTCTGTAAGAAACTTGAGAAAGCAAAGAACACGAAAGGATTCAAATTTCTCCATTTGCTTGCACCTTGTCCCACAGGATGGAAATATGACCCGAGATATACTATCAAATTAGCAAAGCTCGCGGTTCAAACTAATTACTTCCCGCTTTATGAAATTATTGATGGAATTCACTACAAGCAAACTATGAAAGTGAAAGAACGAAAACCCATCAAAGAGTACTTAAAGTATCAGGGAAGGTTCAAACATTTGCATGAAGATGAAGTGCAGTTTCTTCAGGATTTCATAGATGAAAACTACGGACTCCTCAGGACGAAATTAGAGTAATTGTGATAATAAATTCAAATCCCCTCTTTGCAGAAAGCTGTCCATTACACACAAATATTAATTAGCCTCGTAGAGGTGTAATATTTGTAGCCGATTGCGTTAGAGACCGTAATGTAGAAAAGATATTATAAAGCTCCATAGGAGCGATATATTTCGCCCTTATAGGGCTATCAATTAGGCTTCTTTTTTACCGAGGATTTACATCCTCAGCTATAAATATTTCACCGCTGCGCGGCTATACATATTTCACGAACCTAAAGTCAGTTACAAACTTGTGTGTAATGGACAGCTCTTTTCAGAAAGAGGTAATTAATTTTTTTAATAAAAAAAATTAATTAAAACTTGACACGTTTTTTTTATAGGATTTATATTAGTGTCCTCATAATTCCCTCCTTTACTCTTAGTAGAGTCGAGCCGCTTCCCCGGCGGCTCGTTTTTTATATATCACAATCAATAACTTCTCTTTCAGAAATCATTGTTTTGATCTTTAGAGTATTACCTCCGTACAAAAAAATTACTGCCCCATCTTGATCTGTACGGAATAATTCATTTATAGAACTATCTAACCTCTCAACGATTTCTTCATCGGGATGATCATATCTATTTTTTGTTCCAACAGAAATTACAGCATATTCTGGTGAAACATATTCCAAAAAATCAAGAGTTGAAGAACTATTGCTGCCATGATGTCCAACTTTTAAAAGATCCGAATCAAGTTTATTTCCCCAATTTTCAACAAGAATTGCTTCAACTTCCTTCTCTGCATCTCCGGTTAAAAGTACAGAAAGGTCACCATATTCAATTTTTATCACGATTGAATAATTATTTACGTTGGCCTCGTTCTTATATTCATAAGTAGGATGAAGAATTTTGAGGTTGATTGCCTCAAACTCCTCAAAGACAAGTGAGGTATCTGCATAGATAATTTCTATATCATTATCATCAATAAATGTTAGAACATTATCATAAAGCTGGGATTCATAATCACATCTGGGAAGCAGTACTTTATCTATTTTGAGATTGTTCATTACAGCTTGAGCACCCCCAATATGATCCGCATGAGGATGGGTAAGGACAAGAAGGTCTATCTCCTTAATTCCACGTGCTTTAAAGTATGGAACAACAACCAGTTCTCCATAATCCCTTCGCATAGTTTTATCGCCAGTATCGATGAGTATTGTTTTACGATCGGGTGTGCGGATAACTATCGCATCACCCTGTCCTACATCGAGGACTGTGATCTCAAGATTTCTTTCCAGTAATAATCCGGGAACTATTAGAATTGATGCGGTCAAAATTGAAAAGGAAAGAAATTTATATAGTTTTATCTTCGTATTGTCTGTATTTTTCCAAAGTAAGATTAAAAAAAGCAATACTGCATATAGAGCAATGATCTGAAATTCACTCATATAAAGAAAATCGAAAAGAAGAATTCTGTGTATTGCAACAAGGCGAGAAATCGCAAAAACGATAAAAAGTAACAACTTATTTGCCGCAGCATAAATGGCACATATTGCAGAAATTGGAAACAAAATTGAAAAAATGGAGAGGGGAAGCGCCAGTGAAATAAGGGGAATCGCTATCACATTTGCAATTATTCCGCCAAGCGCAAGTGTATGGAAATAGTGAATAGTAAGCGGCGCAAGAACTATCTGAACCATCAAACTCAATAGTACAAGATTCAACAGCCAGAAGATTTTTGGATGATTTTTTCGAAGCGGATTTAATTTTTGAGAGAGATACTGAAAGATAACAAGAATGGCAAAGACCGATATAAATGAAAGCTGAAATCCGATGCTGAATAGCTGTAAGGGATTGATAACCAAAATGATAAAAGCGGCTGCAAAAAGAATATTTATGGTACTGGTCCTTCTCTGTAATATTTTTGCCAATAGCACTAAGCTGATCATAATCACTGCTCGCTGAACAGAAGGAACAGCATGAGCAAGCAGCATATAATACATTAGTAAAATTATTGTAAGAATTCGAGCTGCAGTTCGATTTCTTAATACTATCTGGAAGATCGTCAGAAAGATGAGCGCGATCACTCCAGTATGCAACCCGCTGACAGCAAGTATGTGTGACAATCCCGATGAAGCAAAATCCTGTCTTAATTGCAATGGCAGAGAACTCTTTTCACCAAGAAGGATCGCTTTCAGGAAGCCGGAATATTTTGGTGAATAAAATCTATCGATTCGAGCTCTAATCCAGTTTCTGGGCACAACAATGAGATAATAATAAAGGTTTTTTGATTCATTTGTAATCGTATAATCAGATTTATAAAGGTACGAAAGCCCGTGAATATTATTGTTCTCAAGGTATTCCCGATAATTAAAACTGTATGGATTGTTGCTCTTTAACGGTCGAAAGATCGTTCCATTATAACAGATATGATCTCCATAAGAAGGAACAGCATTACTATATTTGTCCTTTATTGTAAGACGAATATTACCCAGCACAGGAACGCCTTCGAGCTTAGTAAGCTTAACTATACAAGTGATCTTATCAGATGAAACTTCGGGTTCTTCAATTATTTGTCCCTCAATCTGAACCTTCTCAATGCCCAGATGATCAATGAAATGTGCAATATGATGTTCCGTCTGAAGCTGACTGATTTGAAATCTGAATATCCCGAAAAGAATAAGCAAGCCAATTATCGGAAATAGAGGTCGCTTTTTATGAATTAGAAGAAATGTCGCAGCAAAAAGGAGTGCAATTGCAATGTGAAGAATTGGAACGGAGAAAAATGAACCCAGAAGTAATCCTGCAATAAAACATGTAGTAATGGGAATAAATGGATGATTGAAGATATTCCTCATAATGCGCCAAGCATGATCCTTTTAGTAGCTGGAATAAATTTTTTCTTTTATTTCTTTGTCTTTTCCAATAATTGTTTCAAGATCAGGTTCGTGAATATTCGGTATAGAAAGTTCTTTTTCAACGATCTTTGGAATTTCTATGAAAGATATTTTTTCCTGCAGGAAGAGAGTTACTGCAGCTTCATTAGCAGCGTTGAAAATCGTGGGCATTATGCCGCCATTCTTTCCAACTTCAAAAGCCATGCGCAGCAGAGGGAACTTCTCAAAATTAGGTTTATAAAAAGTGAGCTCGTGGATTTTCGCCAAATCTATGTATTGAGCTGTTGCATCAAGCCGGTCTGGATAACTAAGAGCGTACTGGATTGGGATCTTCATATCAGGAAAACTAAGCTGTGAAATGATAGAACCATCTATATACTCAACCATCGAATGGATAACGGATTGTGGATGGATGAGCACGTCGATTTCATCAAAAGATATATCAAACAGATAGTGTGCCTCAATAACTTCCAGTCCTTTGTTTGCCATAGTTGCAGAATCGATGGTGATCTTATCTCCCATCGCCCAGGTAGGATGCTGAAGCGCATCTTTAAGCGTGATGTTCTTAAATGCTTCAATCTTTAGATTTGAAAAGGGTCCACCTGAAGCTGTAAGCAATATTCTTCGCACTTGAGATTTGTCCTGCGCTCCTTCAAGACACTGCATGATCGCGCTGTGTTCGCTGTCAACAGGAATAATTTTACACTGATTTTCTCTGGCAAGGTCAGTAATAATATCACCAGCCATGACGAGTGACTCTTTATTTGCAAGTGCGATATTGTGAGCTGTTTTCAGTCCGGCTACAGTGTATTTCAGCCCAGCAGAGCCGACCACTGCATTGAGCATAATATCATAATCGATTTCTTTCAAAAGGGTTAGGAGGGTGTCTTCTCCATGATGAATATTGTGTGCTTGCCCTGTTCTGTCAGCGCCATTTTCACCCGTGATCACAAAATGGTTTATTGGAACTTCGTTCGCACAATTAAGAAGCTCATCAATCCTGTTATGAGCAGATGCGAGTACGATCTTAAATTCGTCAGGATGTCTTTTAACGACCTCGATGGTTGACTGTCCGATCGAGCCGGTTGCGCCGAGTAATGCAATTTTTTTCATAATTTATCCTATCAAAATAAAATAGAAGTACAAAAACGGTGCACTTATCAATAAACTATCAAACCTATCGAGTATACCGCCATGACCTGGAATGAGATTGGATGAATCCTTCACTCCGAAGTCACGTTTCAGGTTGGATTCGACCAAGTCGCCCAACTGCCCGAGAAATCCTACAATAATACCATATGCCACTATGTCTTTCCATGAATTGAGCACAAAATATCCAAATATGAGATGTGCCATTTGATTAAGCAGATAGGCGCCGACAAAGGCAGTGATAAAACCTGCAACGAACCCCTCGATGGATTTATTCTTGCTGGAACGAAAGATATTTCTATGCTTACCGAATCTGACGCCAAGAAAATATGCTGCAGAATCCGTCAGCCAGATGCAGCCGTAAAGTATGATGAGGAGAAATTTTCCATGCTCGAGGGTTCTTACAAGATAGAGAAAAGACAGCAGCAGGGGAATGTAGATCAGTGAAAACATACTGTAGGAGATTTTTTCAACTGAGTGCTTTTCTCTGTTTGCAAACACATCCCAGGCAAGGAACAAGAATATGAACAGAAAAAATAAAGGCACAATGTATGTGAATTCGAAGAAAAAGATCGACCATGTGACCAGAAGTCCGCAAATAATGAGGACTGAGAGAAGGAGTTTCACCTCTTTGTGATGGCGGGTGAGGAGGTAGAACTCCCGAATGCCAAGTATGGTGACAAGAGAAAGAAGGATTTGAAGTGCATATCCTCCAAACCAGGCACAGACCAGCATAATAGGTCCATAGATCATCGAACTTAACGTGCGGACAACCACCTTTTTCATAAGCTGTTACACTCCTCCAAATCGGCGTGAACGTCTCTGAAAATCAATAATTGCCTGTAGAAATTCTTCCGGAGAGAAGTCAGGCCAGAGCGTTTTTGTAAAGTACATTTCAGAATAAGCGATCTGCCAGATTAGGTAATTGCTGATCCTCATCTCTCCGCCTGTGCGAATAAGCAGATCGGGGTCGGGAGCATTTTTTGTATATAAATAGCGCGAAAAATCTTCCAAAGTTATTGATTTTACATTCTCTTTGAGCAGTGTATTTATACCTTCGACAATTTCCAGTCTGCCACCATAATTGACTGCTACGAGAAGATGAAGCCCGGTATTATTTCTGGTCATTTCATAGGAGCTGTCCATTTTCTGGGCAAGTGAGCCAGAGATACCTTCTCTGGATCCGATGAATTTGATGACCACATTGTTTTCATGTAGTTCTCTTATCTCTTTCATGAGCGTATTCTCAATAAGAGTAAGCACTGCTCTTGGTTCGTTATTCGGGCGTTTCCAATTTTCCGTGGAGAAGGCGTATATCGTAAGATAGTTTAGCCCGATCTCACCGCAAACCTGTACTATCCTTTTTAAAGCTTTTGTGCCCTCGAAATGCCCCTTTATGCGAGGCAGTTTTTTTGATTTTGCCCATCTGCCATTACCATCCATAATAATTGCTATGTGCTGTGGCAGGGGATTTCTTTTAAGGGCAAGAATAAGTTCGGATTTTGATTTCATAACAAAGATTATTGTTGATAATGGGCAATATCTCTGTCAATAAATGCGTTTGTGAATATCAATGATTCAAGTTATGTATGTGATATTGATGAAAGTTAAATATGCACTAATTAGTAAATCCACCTTAAATCTAAAATCTTCAATCAGTGTTCGATATTCTTACATCAAATACCTAACTCGGAAAAACCGAAACCAAAGAATTAGCAACGAACAAAACCTAACAAAAAATAAAAAAAGTTCGTTGTCGTTAGTGTTTGTTAGTTGCTAAAAATCTTTTGCCAAAAAATGCAAGAATTATAGAATTAAGTGACTAAAATCTAATATCGAATAATGATTAACGAATGATGATTTTAGAAGATGGCTGATAGGAACAGTTCACAAATCCCAAGTTTGCAATTCGTGCCCTGCATTCAAATTACTAATAAATGAAAAAAGGGACACCCGCGTGATGTCCCTTAATAATTAGAGGGAGAATGCTTACTTGCCCAACTCTTGATGCTTTGCGGGAGGACCTTGAGGTTTCATTTTATGTAATGCTTTGAGCTTATCTTTCTGATCTTCTGTAAGAACAGAATCGATCTTTTCTTTAACAG
>Ga0265594_1000489_pt1 | contig 32731 bp, 29 predicted proteins | sample saktaG_11_FD_190147 | JGI IMG/M metagenome (GOLD analysis project Ga0265594, IMG submission 190147) | Saline water microbial communities from Sakinaw Lake, British Columbia, Canada - sak_2011_5_24_80m | ecosystem: Environmental > Aquatic > Non-marine Saline and Alkaline > Saline ... | reverse complement strand
CCCTTCGGGACAAAGCCGCAGGTCGTGGGCATGTTTCTTTTCTGCGCCGAGCACCCCCGCGTCCAGGTTATCTACTCTTTCCCGGTCAAATACACCCGGTCTTATCTGCGGCGTAAGCCCGGTTCCACCCTGCTCCTGCCCCTGGCAACACCGCTGGCAGTCTAGGCCGGGAGACCGCGGGCGCTGCATTTTTCCTATTGACAAATGGTACGTGTGAGTGTACAATCTACGACTATAAGTGACAACCACTACAGCGAGATGACAACAGGACTTAACATTTGAAATGAATAACACGACGCCGTTGATGACCATAGAGGAGCTTGGTGAGCACCTGCGCGTCACCAAAAGGACTATCTACCGGATGCTGAAGCGGGGTGCTATTCCGGCACTTAAGGTAGGCAACAAGTGGCGGTTTGATAGAGAGGCAATCGATAAGTGGCTGCAGCGGCAGGCGAAAGGGACCCGGCTCCGCATCCTGGTTGTCGATGACGACCCGGTAATAGGACACCTCTTCAAAGAGGCCCTTGAGGGAGCGGGACATACCGTCGTAACCGCCGGCAGCGGAGCTGAAGGCCTGCGGTATGTAGAGCGGCTGGACCTCGACCTCATCTTTCTTGACCTGAAAATGCCCGAGGTTGATGGTGCCGAGCTCCTGCGCCGGATAAGGAAGCTCAAGCCCGATGTGCCGGTAACCATCGTCACCGGCTATCCCGATAGCGAGATAATGATGCGGGCTCTTGAGCAGGGCCCTTTTGCCGTTATGAGGAAACCGTTCGGCGTCGCGGATATCACCGCCGCCGTTAATCACGCCAGGAGAGAGACAAATTCAAACTAATCATTGGAGTCAAACAGAAAATAGCAGCCGCCTCTTCGGGACCAGCGGTGTCAGAGGTGTCGTAGGGCAGGACTTGACCCTGAACCTGTGTCGGGAAGTCGCCCGGGCAACCGGCACTACCCTTGCCCCACATGCAAAGGTTTGTATCGCTACCGATACCCGGTTGAGCCGGGAAAGTGTCAAGGACGCCGTCGTCTCGGGCCTGCGCTCCTCGGGCATTGATGTAGTTGACCTCGGAATTCTGCCCACCCCGGCGCTGGCCCACCTCACCCGGGAAATGGGCTTCGACACCGGGGTGATGCTCACCGCCTCCCACAACCCCCCCGAGTTTAACGGCATCAAGCTCTTCAACGGAGACACCACCGGCTACAGCCGGGAGCAGGAGACGGAGATTGAAAGAATCTTCGCTGAAAAGAAGTCCCGCTCTACTCCCCCCGGTGCCTTCAGCCGGAGCGGGGAAGCGAAGGAGAGATATTTCCGGTGCATCCGGGAGCGCTTCCCACAGACATATTCCAACGGCCGCCTGCGGGTTGTTGTCGACCCTGGTAACGGCGCTGCCTCGGGATTTGCGAGCGAGCTTTTCTCCGCCGCCGGCCTCGAGGTAATACCCTTTAATGACGAGCCGGACGGCTCTTTCCCCGGCAGAGACCCCGAGCCGCGGGGAGACACCCTTCAGGGGACGATTGAATTTCTCAGGCAGCAGGCCGCCGACCTTGCCGTCTGCTTTGACGGCGATGCCGACCGTGTTGTCCTCTGCGATAGGGAAGGCTTCCTGGGATTTGATGAGCTCATCAGCTTCGTCGCCCGGATGGCGGTCGAGGAGAGCGGGAAGAAAAAGGTGGTGACCACGGTTGAGACGGGCAGACTTCTTGACATAACACTAAAAGACCTGGGGGTGGAGGTGGTGCGGGGCAGGGTTGGCGATGTGAATGTCGCTCATCTTGCCCGCGAGCTTGACGCTGCCATCGGTGTTGAGCCGGTCGGTGTCTATATCATGCCTGAGGTTGGCTACTACCCGGACTCTATGTTTGCCACCCTCACCCTCCTCCACCACATCAAGAGGGCAGGTGACATCCGTGATTTCTTCAAACGTCTCCCGCCGCTTTTCTCCGGAAAGAAGAAACTCTCCTGCCCCAATCATCTCAAGGCGGCGGTCATTGAAAATCTCGCTGGCGACAGCAGCCTCTTCGGCGCCTGTGAGCTCAATACCCTGGACGGCCTGAGGTTTGAGCTTAGTGATTCCTGGGCTCTCATCAGGGCCAGCGGCACCGAGCCCGCTATCCGGGTCAGCGCCGAGTCGGCCTCACGTGCTCAAACCGAAGCTCTCCTTGAGAAGGGGGCCCGGGCCGTTAAGGATGTTCTTAGAAAGGAAACACTATGAAAGCAGTCTTTCTCTGCGGTGGTGACGGCAGGCGGATGTTTCCCGTCAGCGAGGACAAGTTCCTCCTGGACTTCCTCGGAAAGACCCTCCTCGAGCACCAGCTTGAGCTGGCAGCAAGCGCCGGGCTCACCGAGTTTGTTATCGTGGGAAACCCCCGGAATATCGATGCCATCGAGAGCATCAGTGCCGGTACTCCCGGCGCGAGGATTGACCTTGCCATCCAGAAAGAGCCTTCGGGTATTGCCGGCGCCCTTGAGAGTGCCCGCCGCTTTCTCGACGGTGAAATCATCGTCGTTAACCCCAACGATATCTTTGAACTCTCCGCCTACACCGGCCTTCTCGAGGCCCACCGCGGTAACCCCGCCGCTTCTTACCTGGCCGGATGTGAGGTGAGCGACTACTTCCCCGGCGGCTATCTCGTAGTCGGTGAAGAGAATGAGCTAAAGCGTATTGTGGAGAAGCCGGGCCGGGGTAATGAACCCTCCAACCTGGTAAATATCCTTGTCCACCTGCACAGCGACCCGGAGCGGCTCCTTAAATATATCGCTGATGTCCGCACCGGCCGGGATGATGTCTATGAGTGTGCCCTCGGTGCCATCGCCCGGGACACCCGTCACATCAGGGTCGTTCCCTACACCGGCGCCTGGGACGCCATCAAGTACCCCTGGCACATCTTCGCCGCCGTGCGGGGCTTCCTCGACCGGAGCCAGGGATACATCTCCCCCTCGGCCCGTATTTCCGGTAAGGCCACCATCGAAGGCAAGGTGATTATCTCTGATAATGTCCGGGTCTTCGAGAATGCGGTCATCCGGGGGCCGGTCTATATCGGCCCCGGCACCATTATCGGCAACAGCAGCCTTGTCCGCGAGTACAGCCACATCGGGGCTCGCTGCGTTGTCGGTTTCTCCACCGAGGTCAAGACTTCCTACGTCGGGGACGACTGCTGGTTTCATATGAGCTACGCCGGCGACTCCATCATCGGCAGCGGCTGCTCCTTCGGCGCCGGCACCGTGCTCAGCAACTTCCGCTTCGATGAAGGGAATATCTCCGTTAAGGTAGAAGGTGAGCCGGTAGATACCGGTCTCGACAAGCTCGGGGCCATCATCGGCAGTAACTGCAAGACGGGTGTTAATGCCAACGTCATGCCCGGCATCAAGATTGGCTCCGGCTCTATCGTCGGCGCTCACGTCTGCCTGACTGACGACCTCCCGCCCGGCAAGGTGGCCCGCGCCCCGGGCAATTATAAAGTAATGGACAACAACTATCACGCCTTACCGGCGGGGAGGTGAAGGGCTAACGTGGGTGAAATAATCAACCACTTTATGCTGAAGGAAATCCTGGAAGACCCGCAGGCACTGCGCCGCGCCCTGGTACAGGATAAAAAGCAGCTCATGCATATGGCGATGAGCATCCTGCGGGCAAAGCAGGTAATATTCACCGCCTGCGGTACTTCACGGCATGCCGCCCTTATTGCCCGCTATGCCTTCTCTAAACTCGCCGGCAAGTTCAGCGATGTCATCATCGCCTCCGAGTTTGGCTATTTTGCCGATTCTATTGATAAAAATACCGTCGTAATCGCCACCTCCCAGAGCGGTGAGACCGCCGATGTCATCGGGGGGGTGGAGAAGGCTAAAGAAAAGGGGGCTGCCGTCTTCTCGCTGGTCAACACCGCCGGTTCCTCCCTCGCCCGGATGAGTGATAAGGTGCTCTACCTTAACTGCGGGCCGGAAATAAGCGTCGCCGCCACCAAGTCTTTCATTGCGCAGCTTGCCCTCTTCTACCTCCTGGCTTTCGCTATGGCCAGCCGCTTCGACGAAGGGGCTACGAAGATAGAAGCCATCGCCTCCCTGGTTGAGGACAATTTGCGTAATAACGGGAAAAAGCTGCCCCCCCTCGCCCGGGAGCTCAAGGACAGAGAAGACTTTTACTACATTGGCCGGGGGATTAACTTCGCCATCGCGATGGAGGGGGCGCTGAAGCTGAAGGAGACCAGCTATATTCACGCCGAGGGCATGCCTGCCGGCGAACTGAAGCACGGCCCGTTAGCCCTGGTTGAGAAGGGGACGCCGGTGGTAGCCATTTGCCCCGGGGACTATACCTTTGCTGAGACCCTGTCCAATGCTGCCGGGGCCGGGGCATGTGGGGCTTATGTCATCGGTGTTTCCGAGCATCAGGAAGAGGCCTTTAATGAGTGGATTGAGATTCCCCAGGTCGAGGAAATCTTCTATCCCCTGGTAAGTATCGTGCCGCTCCAGCTCCTGGCCTATCACCTGGCCACCGCCAGGGGCCTTGACCCCGACAAGCCCCGCCACCTGACGAAGTCGGTAACGGTAACATAGGACTCGCGAGGCAAAATTAGTCAAGAGTCAAGTCTCTAGTCTCCGGCTCTTCTTTCTCTCCCTCCGGTTTCTTCTCAGTCGCCTTAAAGTATTCAGCCCCGAAGGCACCGAATACACCTACGACCAGCCCCAACACCAGCGCAATGCCGATGTTCGTCACTCTATGGGGTGCCGCCGGTGACTGAGGCACTACAGCAACTACAGCGACCCGGACCACGGCATCCTGCGCAAGGGCTGCTACTTTCACTTCGCTCGCCTTGCTGTCAAGAGTCGTGTATGTCTGCCAGTCGGTATCCCGTAACCTTTTCAGCTCCCGCTGCCTGGCACTCTCTTGCTCCAGCTCTCCCCTTAATTGGAGAATCTCCTGCCGCAGCTCACCGATAGATTGTCCCGGGGTACTTCCCGACCTTATCTCCAGTGTAGAAATCAAGGCATCAACATCATCCGGACCGGCATTGAGATTGGAAAGCTGGTCCAACGAGAGCTGAAGTTCAGCGGGCAGGCTGGTAAAAGCCCTGGACTGAAGTAAGATAAGAGCCAGGCTGTTGGCCGCGCTGGAGGCTGGAGAAGAAGAACCGGCCTTAATCTGTTCACGAAGGGACTTGACATTGCAAAGCAGCTCCTTGTCACTAACCTGCCGGCTTAGCTCATCGATACGGTTGTTACTGACAAAATCCTCCCATATCTTCTGTTTCTCTTCATATTCCTTCTTGGCAGCATCTGCCTGAGTTTCCAGTTCTTCCGGCGACTGGATGATGCCGCTGTAGAGACCGTTGACATGGCTCTGGTAGGACTCTGCCCAGGTATTGGCAATAGCTGCTGCCTTCCGGGGGTCGGTAGATTTAACTGAAATCTCAATAAAATCACCCTGTTCTCTTACCTGCACCTTATCCAGCATATTCTCTACTATTCGTTCTCCGGGCTCGAGCTTATCCCCCAGTTGTTCAATAACTCCGGCAGCCACAGTGCTGGATTTTACCAGGGCGATGAGGGCTTTGTGCTGCGAGGCGATATCCTCTTCCAGGAAGGTCCTGTACTTGGGCTCAAAGGTAATCTCCGACCTGGCCTTGGTAATAAGCACCGCTGCCCTGGCTTCATAAACAGGCGGTGTAAGGAAGCTCACCAGCCCGGCCGCGAACACCGCTATCACTGTTATACTCACTATCAACTTCCAGTGTCTGAGCAGCACATCGATATATTTTCGCAGACTAATCTCTTCTTCCATATTCACCTCCCCGGTAATAAAGTCTAGCCCAATCGAGCTAAATCCGCAATCTCCCCCGAAACCGCCGCCGGGACAGACAAAAAGCCCCCTGAGGCTATCGCTTTTCCCTGCCTGCCAGCAGGCGGTAAACTTCAGCGCCGCGCTCACCTGCCCTCTGTATAAGCCACAATATGAAAAACAGCAGCACCACCCCACACACGTCGGCAGCGAGGTCTCCAACATCGCACTGTCTGGTAGGAACATACAACTGGTGGATTTCATCGCTCAGCCCGTATATTAGTCCACAGCCAAGCGTTATCCAGAAGCTGGTAGAAAACTGCATCCGGGTCGTCCTCTGCAGGGCAAACAGAATGAGGAAGGCAAAGATAAAATACTCCCCGGCGTGGCAGACCTTATCAGGTAGTATATCACGCCCCGGAGTCGCTGCTTCAGGCAGTGAGGACAGGAAAAAGATAACCCCCATCCACAAAACAGCCGGCACCCAGTAGGGGAAAGCGGCTAAAAATTTGTTCATCATTAAACCTGCGTATGCCGAATCCGAAATTCGAATATCAAAATCAGGATGTGCTGCCCGAATCCCTGCCCAGGTAGTATGCGCACATCTGTGAGAACTCCTCCTGTATCTTTTCAGAGCTGCCGGTGCTGACGGCCTTCTCCAGCTGCAGGATGTCCTTCCTGAACCTGGCGATATCCGGTCCGGAGTTCTTAACTACCAGAATCCTTTCATGTTCGGTGGGTAAAGCCTTCTCATCGTCCCGGAACAGCTTCTCACGCAGCTTCTCCCCCGGCCGGATGCCGCTAAACTCAATAGGAATATCCTTCTCCGGCTCAAAGCCGGACAACCTTATCATATTCCTTGCCAGCTCCAGTATCGGCACCTGCTCACCCATATCCAGAACGAAAACTTCTCCTCCCTTACCCATGGCCCCGGCCTGAATAACCAGCTGCACCGCCTCGGGAATGGTCATGAAATAGCGGGCCATATCAGGGTGGGTAACCGTTACCGGTCCGCCCAGGGCGATCTGATGCTTGAAAGTCGGCACCACGCTGCCGCTGGAGTCGAGTACATTGCCGAATCTCACGCTCATGAACCTGGTTGAGCTGTCATGAGCGAAAAACTGCACCAGCTTTTCGGCAAGCGCCTTGGACGTGCCCATCACGCTGACAGGGTCAACCGCCTTATCGGTGGAGATAAAGACAAATCTCTCAACCCCGGCTTGAATGGCTGTCTCGGCTACCACCCTGGTATTAAGCAGGTTGTTCTCGATTGCCTCGATAGGATTTGCCTCCATCAGCGGCACGTGCTTGTAGGCAGCGGCATGAAAAACAACTGCGGGCCGGTACCGGTTAAAAATGACTTTTGTTCTCGCCCGGTTGCCAATATCGGCAACAACCGCTGCCGCTGAGGCAAAGCGGCGCTCTTTTAAAAGCTCCTGCTCAATCTCAAATAGACTGCCCTCACTTTGGTCGACCATGATAAGCAGTGAGGGATGCAGCCGGCTTACCTGCCGGCAAAGCTCAGAGCCGATGGAGCCGCCGGCCCCGGTCACCAGGACCGGCTTACCTGAAATATAACCGGCGACCTTTTTCAGGTCTACCGCTACCGGCTCCCGACCCAGGATGTCTTCTACTCCAACCTCCCTGATTTGCTCGATACTGACCGTGCCGTTAATTATCTGGTAGATTCCGGGTAAGGTCTTACACTTTACCCCCATCTCCTGGCACTGGAAGAAGATATCCCGGATTACCTCCCGGGAGACGGTGGGCATGCTGATAATTACCTCTTCAACTTGATACTTACTGATTAGCTCCCGAAGGTGTTTTCGCGTCCCCAGCACCCTCACCCCGTGGATGCGTACCCCCTGTTTCCGCAGCTCATCGTCTATTAGTCCCACCGGTTGGTAGGCAAGCTCCGGGCGCCTGAGCATCTCGCGGAGGATGGCCTCGCCCGTATCACCGGCACCGACAATTAGAACAGGCTTTACTGGTGGTGCCAGCAGATTTCTCAATCGCAGCTCACGGATACCCCGGACGGCAAATCTTGCCCCGCCAATTAAGGCTACGGTCAGGATTCCATCCAATGCCACTACTGAGCGGGGGAAAGCAGTATGGTAAATAAAAAAGATAATGACTATTACCAGGGCGGTGCCCAGGATGCTTGCCCAGATTATAGTGAAGAAGTCCTTTATGCTAGCATAACGCCATATTCGGCGGTAGAGACCGGCGAAATAAAATACGATGAGTTTTGCCGCCACGACAGGCAGGATGAAGGTCTTAAGAAGCCCCAACTGCTCAGGTGGGATGCTGAAATCAAATCTTAAGAAGAAAGCCAGGGCGAAGGCTCCGGCCACTAGAACGATATCAACAAGAATTTCCGGGATATGATAGCGGTTTATTCTCATCATCAACTGCTAAGCCCTCGGCTCACTTTCACAGCCTGGAGATTATCTCCTTCAAGTTTTCAACCACGAAATCAACCTCCGTCTCGCTGAGATTATTGTAGAAAGGTAAGGCAATCGTCCGCTCAGAGACATGCTCGGTAACCGGGAAATCACCTTTCTTAAAGCTAAACATCTCCACATAAAAAGGCTGAAGGTGAATTGGCGTAAAATAGTTGCTGCAGCCTACCCCTCGTCTTCTCAACTCCTGCAGAATCTTATCACGATTCTCCCTGGAATACCTATCTTCCAACACAACCACGTAAACAAACCAGCTTCTTCTCACCTCTGGAGAAGAGCAGGGTATCCTCACCTTTTGCCAATTCTTTAGCTTCATGTTATACATCCGGGCAACTCGCTCTCTTTTTGCCAGAAGCTCCTCTATCCTTTCCAGTTGAGCGATGCCCAGAGCACAGTTTATATCACTGAGGCGGTAGTTATAGCCTAACCTTTGGTGCTCAAGCCACTCATCACCATCCCCCCTGCCCTGATTTCTCATGCTGCGGCACAAGTCGGCTATTTCTCTATTATTAGTGACAATAATTCCACCTTCCCCGGTGGTCATCTGCTTGTTGGGGTAAAAAGCAAAGGCTGCCGCCTCGCCAAAGGTTCCCGCCTTCCCCCCTTTATACTCCGCTCCCAGGGCCTCACAGCTATCTTCAATTAACTTCAAATTATACTCTTTGGCAATTTGCTCGAGCCTATCCCATTCCGCCGGATAGCCAAAGATATCTACTGCCAGGATAGCCCTGGTCCTGTCAGTTATACGTTCCTTAATAAGATTAACATCAATATTCAAAGTCAGCGGGTCTATATCCACAAATACAGGCCTTGCCCTTTCAAACAAAATACAGTTAGCCGAGGAGATGAAGCTAAAAGGGGTAGTGATGACCTCATCGCTATCCTTTATCCCCAGGGCTTTTACTATTAAATGCAGCGCACTTGTGCCGCTATTGGTGGCAACCGCATATTTGACTCCCACGAACTCAGCCATCCTGGCTTCAAATTCAGCCAACTTTGGCCCCAGGCTCAGATTTGGCGTCTTCAGCACCTCGGTGACATACTCAATCTCCAGCCTGGTGATATCTGGATTTGAAAGCGGAATGTTCATGGCAATTCCAGTCAAATCTTCCTTTCCCTATGTTCCCACTTGCCCCTGAAGCTAATCCAGAACGACAGCAGGATAAGCTTCAGGTCAAGCCACAAGCCCATTTTCTCTACATACAGGTTATCATAGCGGAATTTGGTGATGCGGTCTATATCCTTGGGAGCATAGACCTGGGCCATACCGGTGAGCCCGGGCTTAACCTGGCTCCTTAGATGATAGCCTGGGACCTGAGTAATATTTTCGTACAGTGTTGTTTCCCTATCCTCAACCTTAAAGGGCAAGGCTTTTGGTCCTACAAAGCTCATATCGCCTTTAATGATATTTACCAGGGCTGGCAGCTCATCCATGGCAGTTGCACGCAATACTTTGCCCACCCCGGTGACTCTGGGGTCTTTCTGTAAGTCTACATCCAGATGGGCCGATTCGCCCTTTCTCACAAGCTTCATACTCCGGAACTTGATAATATTGAATACTTTGCCATCCTTGCCGTACCTTTCTTGAAGAAAGAAAACAGGTCCCCGGTCTCCCAGGTATATGGCGATGGAAAAGACGAGCCAGAGGGGTGAGGATAGAGCCAGTCCCGCAAGTGCTAGTGTGAAATCAAATACTCTCTTAACAAAATTCCTCATCTTGCCTGCCCACACTTCCTTAGCTTTCCCTTCACCTCTTTTCCCCCATTTCAGCCCAGCTTGACATCTTCTATAGCCTCCAGCAACTTATCGGTCAAAACCGGCACTGAATGGTATTTCATAACATAGTCATAACCCCTCATCCCCATATCCCCACGCTCTCCATCACTTAAACCGCACAACTCCATAATAGCTTTCGCCAGCTCCTCGGCCTCCTCCGGTGGCACGGTTATGCCACAGCCTGCCTCGGCTACCGGGTTATTTACTGAATTTGTACCCCAGACGATTGGCCTGGCGCATATCATGTAGTCAAAAAGTTTATTAAGACTCATACCATATTCATATAAACCTGACTTCCTTATGGATATTACGGCAATATCAATAACTTGCAAAAGCGCAGGCATGGCATACTTGGGAATTGAGTCAAAAAAGCTTATATTGCTTAGCCTAAGCCCCCTGGCCTTTTCCGCTAACCCTTGCTTTTCCGGTCCATCACCCACCAGCAGGAAATGGACTTTGTCGGCCCCTTGGTCCTGAAGCATCTCAGCCGCTTCGATTATCGTGTCCAGGGCATTGGCTATGCCGTGAGCGCCAGTATAGCCCACCAGCAGTTTTCCCTCAGATTTCAAATCGGAGATAATTTCACCCAGCTCGCCAGGCAATTCAACACCGGTATCAGAGAATAGTTCAGGGCTAACGCCATTGGGTATATAAACAATCTTATTGCTCGGGATGCCCAGCCTTGTTATGTATTCCGATGCCTTCGGCAGAAGAGCAACGATTTTCTTTGCCCGCTGGTAAAGGAACTTCTCTAGAACTCTCAGAAGCCTTACCACAATGCTCTTATTACTGTAGCCGCCTATCTCCACGAAAGTTTCCGGCCACAGGTCGCGGACTTCGAAGATAAACTTTGCCCTCTTCGATTTAGCCAAGAACCATCCGGCCAGCCCGGCAAACGGATGAGGCGATGATGCCAGGATTACCTCAGGACTTTCCTTGAACCTCAGTCCCAAAGGAACAACGCGAAAGCTGTAGCTCAGCATATTTATTACTCGTCGCCAGTCGTTGCCACCGAAGTAACAAGTTGTCCTGAGCCAGATAAACTCTACCCCGTCTATATTCTGCCTTCGGTAACTCTGCTTTCCTTCAAGCCTTTCCTCTCTTCTCGTACGATGGCTGAAGCCAGAGGCAAAGATAGTCACCTGGTGTCCCCGCTTCACCAGCTCCCTGGCAAAATCAAAGTGCCTCGTGCCGCCGGGGGTATCAGGTGGCGTAGTATAATGGTTTAGCATCCAGATATTCATCGTTTTATCTATCTTCTCTTGAGCAAATCCTCATAAACGGCGAGGAGCTTTCTGCTCTCTGTTTCCCAGTTGTACTTCTCCAAAACTGCCTTCCTGCCATTTTGCCCCATCTTCCTGGCTTCCTCCGGGTGCTCTATTAGATATTCAACTGCCTTGGCAATTTCTCTTGGATTTAGTGGGTCTACAGTTAATCCGTAATTATTTCCTTCGACAATTTCCTTCCATAGAGGAAAATTGGAGGCGATTACCGGCAGTCCCGCCGCCATGTATTCAAAGAGCTTCGTTGGCAACGATTCTATGTAATTTGGCTCGGGGTGCAAAATGACCATCCCTATATGACACCTAGGCAGTATGTTATAGATTTCCTCGTGCCTAACCTTACCAACCAAGCGAATATTATGTTGAAGGTTGAATTGCTCTAGCAACTTGTGTATTTTCTCTTCCAAACTAATTGGGTATATTGCTCCAACCAATGTTAATAGTACGGTTTCATATTTAGGTTTCAAGAGCCTTATAGATTCTACAAGCTCCAGGACCCCTCTTACCTCCACAATTCCACCAACATAGACAAGAGTTAGCCGTGCGTTCTCAACTTCCGAAGGCTCTCTAACATACGATAGCATAGGGTAATTCCTCAAAGCCAAGATATTATTATGCTTCTTATAATTTTTAATATAGGAATCCTCAGCAATGATAATCTGGTTAATGAATGGGAGGCTCAGTTTTTCAGTTACCCGATACATCATAGATAAAGGCTTTCTTACAGCCTTCGGAAGCCATGATTTCGTTACAATGTCCCGCTTCACATTTTCATGTACATCGTAGATGACCTTGCCCTCAGTAAATAACTTCAATAATACCCCTATAGGTAATAGCTCTGGGTCATGAAAATGGTAGATATCAGATTTTCGCTTCAAGGCTAATTTGAACACTCGCCATGTCCCCAGTATCCGCCAAAACCTGTTCTTAGGCTTGGGCAGTGCCACTATCTTGACCCCGTCCACAACCTCATCCTTGTCGTGCTGGGCAAGTAATGTCACATCATACCCCGCTGTTACCAGGCTCTTTGCCTGCTTGTGGAATATGCGCGTGTCGAAGGGTGGGTGAACTGAAGTTAAAATGCAGACTTTCATTCCTTAACCTTCAGCATACAGCTATACTTTCTTCGCCTCTTTTTCTCCATAACCACTCTAAAGATAATATCACTCCTCCGAAGAACCACAAGGGTCTTGTGCCAATTATGCTCATACTGAAAAGACCAGCAACCAGAAAAGTAATGAAAGGCACTACGGTCGCCAGACCAAGCAAGTGAAACGCTCGCTCCCTTGTCTCGGATACCTTAATACCTTTATGGACTAGACAGCCAATTAGCCAGACAAAAGCTAGGAGCCCAAAGAATCCGGCAGCAGCGAATACATCTAAGAATATATTGTGTGGGTATGCGCCCCAAATAGATAACTCTGCTTGTCCTGGGGCGTAATAGTAGGCAAAGCCAAATATTCCTGCCCCGGTGAAAAACCAATCAGAAAAATGTTCCACCACATACTGCCATGCTCCAAGCCGTGCCGCGATGGAAGAGCTCTCGAGATTGGTTATCAATGCGTAACGGGCGGTATATTGCGATGGTAGGAAAATGAATGCATAAATGATAGCAACCAGTGGAGCAAGGGAGGGAACAATAAGCCTTCTTTTTTCTCTTGGCGAATAAAGAAGGAAGAGGCAAACCACACCAGCAAGAAAGGCAATTAGAGGGCCCCTAGAGTTTAAGGCAATTAGCTCTACCACTCCCATAATCATTAGTAGATTGAGCGTCAATCTTTTATATTTACTTGTGACAAAGCCTCTGAGGATAAAGGCAGTGATGATGCCAGCAGCGAGAAGTTGTGCCACCCCGAGAGAAGGTGTTTCGGGAAATGCAGCTCTTGAACCCAAGTGGACGCCCTGCTGAAGGAAAAAGACCCAGACAATTAGAGCAGTACTGTAGGCAAACACAACCCCGATAAGAATGAGTAGAAGCCTTTTTATCCGATTGATACTCGTGCACCACATAAAGGTTGCATACATTATGGAAATAGTCAGGAACACGAAACGGAGGAACACGTCAGTGCCTTGCCTGGGCAGAGGCGTATAGAGAAGCGAGGCGAGAAGAAGTCCTATAAGCAGGAGAACCCCAATATTAATCCTTAAATCAGGCAGGGCTAATTTCTTCTCCATAGAGCAACGGATGAAAATAGAGCCGTAAGTTACGGCAAACAGATAAACAGTAATGTCAACGGGCCCTAGCAGAGGCTGTATCATGCCTTTAAAGAAGGTGCCACCAACCAAACAGAGTACTAGGCCCAGTTCTGGGACTTTAAATATCAGAACCGCGAGTGGAACCAAAGGAATAATAACGAGCAGGATATGAGCAAGTTCCATCAAGGTTTTTCCTATACTTTGCTATCTATTTCCCAAGGTTTTTTCATACAATTTCAATACTTTTTCAGAGGAACGTTCCCAACTGAATTCCCGCTCGACCTGTTCCCTAGCATTGTTGCTTATTTGCCGTCGTAATGGTTCATTATCCAACAGCTCTAAAGTCTTGCTTGCTAATTCTTCGACATTGCCCGGCTGGACAAGAACACCGTTGGTTCCATTATCGATCAACTCAGACAACCCTTTTACATTGGTAGCTATAATGGGCTTACCCATGGCCATCGCTTCTAATAGCTTTAAGGGCACTGCCGTCTGAGTAGCTATTGTATCCGGACGAGCGATGACGAATATATCAATGGAATCGAAATAATGGGGCACTTCACTCGGGGATACCCTACCAGTTAATATGACTTTATCTCCTATAAGCAAATCGTCAATGATATTTTTAATACACTCAAAATCTGGCCCGTCTCCCACCAACAAAAGTCTAGCATCAAGCCTTTTTCTCGCTACCAACGAAAATGCCCTCACCAAATCTTCCACCCCCTGCCAGTTATAAAATGTGCCGATGTAGCCAATTACAAACTTCCCTGCCATGCCATACCTTTCCCTTACCAGAGCTCCTTTCCCGGAAGGTTTAAATCTTGCTATATCAATTCCATTATAAATAACCTCAATCTTATCGGGAGATATTTTATATCTTCTTGCCACCTCTTCTTTCGCTGAATTCGATAGGGCTATTATTTCATCACTGAATTTATACACTAGCTTACTTACAAAATGCTTAGGCAAACTCATACTTGTGATGGCATGAATTTCACATATCAAAGGTTTACCGGTAAAAGCAAGAAGACTCAGAAAGGCAAATCTTGGATTATGGGCGTGAATTATATCAATATCACATTCCTTGCTAATGACCTTGACTTGCTTCCTTAGATGTGACACTTTCTCAACGCGATGAATGTACACGCCATCCAATATTTCATAGTCTTTAACTTCAGCGTCGTATATATTTTTCCCATAAATATCTTTCTTTGGTACCAAAATATGCAACTCGCATCTGTCAGCTAATGGCTTTAGCAAATTTGCAGGTCGTAGAGTGGCTCCTCCAATTAATGGCAAATAACTTCCAGCTACATTCAGCACCTTTAGCATTGTGCCGCCTTCCCAACACATTCAATTTGGAACTCGCATGCAAAAGGAATCCTACCATTATATGTGTATTTTAGCACCCTGGTCCTCTCTTTCACTCCATATCCCGGGGAATACCAACCGTCAATCACGGAGGAGGATAGTTGGGATGCCATATTCAGAAAGCTTATCTTAGTATTCTCACTCGACAAAATAAACTTATTTCTGCCGCCTTCAACTTCAACTGAGGGTGCAAGGTGGAAATACCACTCAATGGTATGGTTAAGCTCCCCTTTGCGATGATTTGCCTTTATAGCTTTAGCGGGATAAAGTTCATCCCTAATCCGCCAGAGCCTTTTACTCTTGTAAAATTGAATCTCCCTTCTATGGGTAATTGGCTCAGGCAGTCTTACAAACCCATAGTGCTCGCCTATAAAGAGGTCATATTCCTCATCGCTCTCCCATTTTATGCACCTAGGTTTAGAATCATCATGCATGCTAAACAGATTCTGTTCCTCGAATCTGTTCTGCTCAGCGCTATCAACCACCACCGTATTATGATAGGAAATAGACCTGAACCTGTTTCTCCATCTTGGCTCACCGGTGTATGAATAAGTTCCGGGATCCACAACAAAATCCTCTCCATCCCCACTGAGTTCAAAGCTCATCTTGTCATTATGAGCATGCCCCCCTCTTCCCCCCTGCCCATTGGGAGCACAGTTTATGATCATATAGTCTCTTTCATGTCTCATGATATAGATTCCACCATTTTCAAATGCCTTTGACCCGACTGGCTTGCTTCTAGAGGGCAAGCCCCTATACTTTTCATAGCCATCTACCCCAAATAACCAAAGAGCCTCTTCGTCAAAATCAAACCCTTTGACTTTAAACCGCTCATCCCCAAAAAGAATTGCCCCAATGCTTAACAGGTAGCTGTGATCTAAAACTTGCCTCTTTTTGAATATGTGCAGCCTTCCATTATCATTATCGCCGATTTGGGGAGCCATTCCATTTGGCTTCAGATAATGCAAGGTGAAATCAAACATCCCCCCCAGGCGACTCCAAAAACTCTCCGGCAACTGAATGCCATTTAGTTTGCAAAGCAATGCTGCAGAGGCGAAAAGCTCCAATACGAGTCTATGGTAGCTGGTAGATGCCTCGAAATCTACCCCATCTGGGTAGACTTGCATTTCCATTTCCCTTACCAGCTCTTTAATGCCAAACTCTCGCCACCTCTTGGCCTCTTTGAAGTCGGGGAACATCACCCCGAGATAGAGCAGCCCTACAATATCAGAAAGGTAATGATTGCCATTTACCCCACTCCAGTTTCCCTCTAGGTTTGCCCTGATATGCCTACCGTGAATGAGAAGACTTTTCAAAAGTTTAAGCAGAAATTCATCAGTAACCTTTGGAGAATCCTTGAAGAAGTAATATCCCCAAATCCAGTTAACCACCCGAATTGCTACATCCATAGTGCAGGTCCAGTTGACGCCATATTCAGGAGGGTTACATTCAATCCAGTCATCAATCTCATCAACAAACTCCCCGGCATATCTCTCGTCACTGGTGAGCCAGTATGCTTTACCTAAGGTAGGAAGATGTTGGAAGCGGGAAAGTTCCCACGGGACCTTGATATCTGAGCCATTGCCTTTAATAATCTTGGTATCGTAATAGAGAATCCTGGGGTCCCACCTTACACCGCTCTTAAAGTCCCGGTGCCAGTCTATCTTCCCTGCTTGTCCATCAACACTTGTTTTCCCTGAACCTAGTATATCAAAGTTGTGGGCGCATACCTCATCCGCATCACTAACAATGTCCTCTCCACTCCGAGGCATAACCCCTCTAAACGATTGAAGGTTCTTCTCACTAAAGAAAAACAAAGGCTTTTCTCTGGAGCGAAAATCGCAGAGAAAATCTTTAACGCTCTCATACTTATTTAAGCACTCTAACAACTCAATTTTAGAGATTGCCTTAGCTATCCGCTTAGCCCTGAACTTTCTCAGGAATCTCAATCCCATTCTCGCTACTTTTATGGTTGATATCAATCCGTCATTACCTTGTCTATAACATTTGGCTACGGATGTAATCTGGGAGGAGCTTAATTGATGCCAAATTGAGTCCCAGTGAAAATCTACCCATTTCGTACAAATCCGTTCTCGGCGTGATAGGGTGTGGAGAAACAGTAACCGCGCAGGTAAACCCATTCTGTCTGAGAATTTGCTTAATATCATCGTTGAAGTCAGCAGGATCACCATTGGGGTAAGAAAACGCAGTAACGAGTTTGCCAACTTCCTCCTCGATACGCCTTTTCGACCCGACTATTTGCTTTCTCGCCTCTTCCAGTGACAATTTCGTCAGAATCGGATGAGTGACAGTATGAGCACCAAAGGTGATACCATTATTACTCATTTCTCTAATTTCGTCCCATGACAAACCAACCTTCTTACCTAAATCGCCAGGAATATCTACTGCTAATCTAGCCACAAGTTTTTCAATCAGTAAATTTTTCTCCTCTTCTTGGAACTCTTTAAGCTTTGCCACAATGCTGAAGTATGCCTGCTTTCGTTCATCAGGAGAATTCAAAGGGTACATTCCCAGCTCTTCCAGCTCAAACGCTTCCAGCGTAGTATTCATTATCGCGTATTTAACCCTTCCATCCCAGAGCAAATTCCCCGTATCTATATGGCATGTTGCCAGAAAAACAGTTGCTGGCATGTTATATCTCTTAAGAATGGGATAGGCATTCAGATAGTTGTCTTTATAGCCATCATCAAATGTGATAGCAACCGCTCTCTTAGGCAATGACTTTTTCCCCTGAACATATTGCCGCAGTTCATCCAGCGGTATGACATGGCATTTTGAATTCAGGTATCTAACCTGGTTTTCAAAGTCCTCTATTCTAATTGATGTATGGCTCCAGGAATGTTCGATAGAATCTCCCACACGATGATATATAAGAATAGCCGCTCCTTGTCCTAATACCCATCGCCTCAGGAAACTGTAGGCATCCAGCAATCCAAGACGCATTATTGGCAGAGCCAACCTTTGCTTATAACTCATAGACATAAATTCCTAAAATTAACCCCTTTCCAAATTTTCTCTTAGCTCTTCCTCAAACTTACTGGCAACCCTCTGATTCGACTTTCTTTTCAGAAGATATAAGGGCATTCCCTTCAATGTGTTGCCTCTTTTTAGAAAGGTGTATATTTTGATAATATTCTTGGTAAACTTCAATTTATAGAAGTCCACGCCTGCACCCATGCAATGAGTTGATAAATTCTTCTCAAAAGAGTCTCGGACATTCAAATCAACCAAGAGTGTACCCAGGTCATAATGACGGTAGTTCCTATCATAGGATGCATCAAAGCAATATTTAGATTGATCATACAGAAAATTGATTCTATAAGAAGCAAGCTGATCATTGAGTATTAGTTTCACAATGTTGCTGGGAAGCTCGGAACTATAATAAATATCTTTCAAGAAGCTCTCTTTCCTCAAATCATTATAAATGCACCCTTTATGGTCAATTAATTTAGAACGGGAAACTTGTTCTATCTCTGTAAGGTCAGCGCCGCCAATACCATCAAGAACCTCTTCTTGATAGTCAACGTTTTCCCTCTTCATTCTATTTTTCGCCGTTCGCAAATTTTGCCTCAAGGATTTAGAATACTCCTTCCGAATATAGTTATCCCAATTTCCATAATCACCAATCTTGACCACTGGGCATGCCGATAAAACTGTAATATTGCCTTTATATAAATCAAAATTTGGGCTGAATTCCGGGATAGATCTCAACTCTACCAAGTCATATCGTCTGTTTCTCTTCAGCCAGTCAAAGATAAAATTGCATTCCTGTTTAGTTAATTTATCTGTGATTATATCCAAGTAAGTTGCTCCCCACTGCTGAGCAAGAAACTCTATGGTCTTGTATTTCAGTCCCCTCACATTTCTGGTGACCTCACAAAAAGGAGCAATAGCCCTGAGTTCATTTTCGTCATTGTATAAAAAGAGTATGCAAAGCCTTTTATTATGCCCAAGGTTCCCCTCCTCGTAATCCTTAAAGTGTTTCCACCACGTTCTTTGCCAGATGTAAGATGAGGTAATGTTCTGATTATTGACCTTCCTCTCAAAGGTTAGCCATTCGTTTTTAACCTCATCAAACTCATCATCTGTGGTAATAGTTTTGATATACATGCAACCTCTCCAGCTTTGTCTGTCAACCACGCCTGAAAATTCTGGTCGCCCAACTACGAACCTCGGCAATCTCCTCAGGCTGAGGTTCACGGAGTAACAACAACATTACGAGGTATATTAGTATCCCGGCGGATATCCCCACAATTAAGTTTACTAAGTTTGAGGCAGTAAGGCTATTACCTACGAAATACACCACTGTTCCCATCACTGCCGAGGCAGCAACCACCCGTCCCAAAGATTGGAAAGGAAATTGCCAGGTAAGAAAGTGCCTCGATATGATGATTTTCATGATAAGGTCTGCGGTGAAGGCGATAAGGGTAGTTGCTGCCGCCGCGATGAAGCCATATTGAGGAATGAGCCAGAAATTAAGCCCCAGGTTTAGCCCAGCACAAATTATGTTGCAATACATAATCAGGTTCGTTCTTTTGTAATATTGTAGTGCCATACCGAAAATAGTAGAAACTCCAGCGAAGAAGCCGCTGAAAGCAACTAAGGAAATAACGCTGTATCCTAAAAAGTATGCTGGCGCAGTGAAAACATGCATGATCGGTTTTGACAAGACGCTCAATCCCACTGCAGCAGGCAATCCAACAAGAAGGTAGTATCGCGTAAGCTTTGCCAAAAACTCCTGGCTCTTCCCTACTCCATGGGCTTCCCATATACCAACCCCAATGGGCATAGCAGGGAGGGAAAACAGTGAGGCAATTACAAATATACTTCCCTGTGGGATGGCATAGGCAGCAGAATAAATCCCCACCTCTGCGCTACCTCGAAAGAACCCGATTACATACCTATCTGAAAGCATGGCTACCCAACTGGCAAGATTCACTATTATCAGTGGCAAGCCGTATCTAGTCATTTCCGACGCCAGTGAGGAACGGCTACTTCCTTCTTTAAAAGCTGGCTTACCCACAGCAATTTTCCATGCCAAGGGAAAAGCCACCACCATACTCAATAAAGAACCCCACAGCAGACCTTCCACGCCGCAATGGAAACATATCACCAGCATTATACCCAGACCGAGGCCGATTACGCTGTGCCATATTGTGAAAGAGGAATACCAATTTACCTTGCGTCCCGCTCTAAGGATGTTAAGGACTACGTTGTAAAAGGATGTAGCTATGAATACCAGCAAACCAATACGCATTAAAAAATATAGATTTGATGAAATGTGATTTTGAGCAATGAAGAGAACACCTAAACCCACAAGAGAGCTAATCCCTACTGAGAGGAGAGCGAGCTTTACGGTTGTGCCGTAAAATTCCCCTAGTCGGTTATCTAACTGGCAGGCTGAAAAAAATCTGATTACAGAGGCAGCAATCCAGGTAGCACCGATTCCGGTTAAAATGGAGATACCAGCCATGACCAGAGCATAATCGCTGTAGTCCTCTGGAGGGAAAAGGCGGGTAATAACAGGGATAGCAACTAGCCCTACAATACCGGGGACGATATAAGACGGAAGATATTTACCCAGGTCTCCTGTGAATTCACGGAGCATATCTTACAGGCTTCCCTTAAATTTACGCCAACGATGAAATTTCAGACCGAATAGTGTGATTAAAGTCACAGTTCTTTTCCCTTCAAAACCAACTGTGCTGTAAGCTTTCCGTGATTGGATGTTCTCATCCCAGATAAATACTAATGCCCGCCTACATCCTTGATCCTGAAGATAGGCCAATCTCTTGGCAATTAAAGTAGTTTGCAATCCATTATGCCGATATTCTGGCAAGGTATAATCGTCAAATAAATATCCCTCTCCTTCGTTCAGTTTTACTTCAACGCGGCAATTGCTTTCATACTCATTCCCAGAGCTTATCCAGGCAAAAGAGATGACTCTCTCCCCATCCAGAGCTATAAAGCATATCCTGCCTTTCTCAAATCTTTCCTTGAAAAGCTCAAGTTTACTTTCACTCACTATCCCTTTAAATTTATCCAGGTCATTTTCTGTAGCCTGCCTAATGGTAACTTTGATTTTGGGCTCTATCTCTTCAATCGGCTCTCCCAGTGACCGCTCGGCAATTATCTCTCTCTTCCAGTCGAGCCCCATGCTTTTACGCAAAATAAATCTTGAAGCCTTCCAGACAAAGCTTATGATTCCGTCTCTTCTTATCTGGATAAGCAAATTCTCCATTCAATATACGCCTTTTCCTAGCTTTTGGTAGACCTTTATAATCTTCTCGGCATTATCCTCCAGTGTTATCGTCTCTAACCGCTTTTTGTGCTCCTCATAATTATTGAGAATATCTTTTGCCTTTGAGGTGAAATCATCAATATCACGGTTCTTAAACAAGATTGTCCCCTCAGGTCTGGGGCATACATTGCTTGCCACAGCGGGGACTTTGAAATATATCGCCTCTGCTATAGAAATCCCATAGCCATCAACATTTGTCGGTCTCACAAAGACATCACTTCTCATGATAATAGGGTAGAGCTGACAGGGTTTGATTTGGAACAAAAAATTATCTTCTATCCCTCTCTTTTTGATTCGCTGCTTCATTTTGTTGAAGTAGTCATAATCTCCAATATTCGGGAGGCAGAAAATAAAACCAATTTGGGGGTAAGCGTGCTTTAAGTTAGCACATAAATCTATGCACATATCAATTCCATAGAGCTCTTGGTCATTATAAAAAACTATCTTAGACGCGTTTGCTGAGATTACCGGCCTGTGGCTATTAATGAAATCCCATACCTTTTGAGGAATTTCGACAATTTCCTCCCCCTTTATGGTGGGAAGGATAAATGAGGGGATAACCTCGACGCGCTCCGGTTTGGCACCAAGGGACAGAGCAAGTTCTTCGATTCTCGGATTGAGAACTATAACGAATGAAGTATATTTTAGAGCAAATTTTATAATCTGTTTCCGGAACCAACTCCCCTCTTTTAGAGAATCATTTAGGCTCTCGCCATGAATTGAGATAACTGTTTTCTTGCCCATCAATCCCATCAAGCCCATTATGACACGCATGCGCCAATCTGGATTGTGAAAATGAACTACATCCTCTTTGGCAAAGAAGAAATATCTTGGTAACCATCTTTTTGGGTTCTTGACCCTGATAATATTTCCCTCCGACGGTTCTCCTTGCCTTCCCATCTCATAAACCACGCATTCATATCCTCTTTCCTCCAGTTGCTTCTTCAACCTTTGGATGTGAATAGCTATACCGCCATAAGGGGGTGGATGTGGCCCGATTAAAGCTATCTTAGGCTTAGTATTTTTTGCGCTATTCATAATCTCCAAACTCAATCGGTAGCTTCTGTATTAGAAACCGGTATTTCCCGCTCCGGGTGCGGGGGATGTGGTCTACATAAGCAAAGCTTATATCTAACCCGCTACCAGCGGCTCCTTGCATTTTGGAAAGGATCTCCCTCTCATTGTCGTTTGAATATTGAGAGGTTTTCACTATTCTCACTGTTACCTCCCCCTCTTTTCCTTGCATGAGTTGCATTTCTTTCACCTTGGAAAAGGCCTCAAAATGCTGCGCAAATATGAGCGCTGTTAATGTAATGAGTCTCTTGTCTCTCGTAACGATTAGTTCCTGCAGCCTACCTTCAACGCTCTTTAGAAGAGTATAATTTCGTCCACACTCGCATCTGGCATTTGAAGGCACTGCCAAATCCATAGTGCGGTATCTTATGAGCGGGCAGGCAAAATTATTGAATCCAGTAGCCACAATTTCACCCATCTTATTTTCACTGGTTGCCAGATTTCCTTTCTTGTCAATTAGCTCCATGATTCCATATTCTGGCTGGATATGGTAATAATTGCTTTTCTCACATTGCCCAGCCAAGGCTGCTCGTTCAGCATGACCATAGAAATCCCATACCCTGCATTTTAAAGTGCTCTCCAATAATTCTCGCTGCCGGGGATAGAGATTCTCTGAGCCACATAACAGCGCTTTAACACTGGGGAAAGGCTGAATATTGCTTTCCTTCATAAACCTTGCCAGGATGGTAATCGCTGAGGGGTAGGCTTGAATAAAGTCCGGCTTAAACTCTCTAATCCTGGCAATATACTTCGGCAAAGTCTCATCAGTCATATGATAGGATGAAAGAATAAGGTTTTTGTTTATAGGGTCATATTCCCAGAACTTACCCTTGCTGGCGGAATGAACTACATTACCTCTCAAAATGGCGCATCTATCTCCCATCCTAAATCCTACTCTATTCCACAGTGTGATTATGAAAGCTGATTCTTTGGCATCTGTCACGCCTTTCTCATGGTAAAAGCCCAGTGGTATGCCGGTAGAACCACCGGTGGTCACATATTGTAATTTAGATTTAGGATAATTACGAACCACCAGGTCTGGCAGATTCTCCTGAATAATCTCCTTGGTCAAATAGGGCAACTTCCTCAAGTCGTCAAAGTCCTGAATGCCTTTTGGCTTCAAGCCTCGCTCGTCAAACACTCGGCGGTAATATGGCACATTCTCATAGGCATGATCAAGAAGTTTGCTTAGCTGCTGCATCTGATATTCTTCCAACTTCTCCCGGCTCCACCACTGCGATTCTTGGAGGAAATTGTAAGTTTCCCAAAATACGCTATAGCGAAGACGGGGAGGAATAGCCCCATAAATATATCTAAGGGGTTGCTGGATAGGGTAGGGCAGGTGTCTCGCTATGCTTACTAAGTTCATTCCATTACCTCCATAAAATTGCCTTCACAGACGTAGAGCCTAGGTGAGAACCATAAAGGAGGCAAGCCTGACTAAATGGGAGCTATTTATATCACCTATGATAGAGGAGGCGAAAAGGTCAGAGCAGAGAATCAATATGATGGAGACAAATACTCCAGCGGCTAGGACGGTGAGAACCACAGAAAGGAAGCCTTCACGAATTCTACCAACATCTTTCTCTGCAGCCAGAAGGCGGGTGACGGTCATCCCCAGACTCAACACAGCAAACGGAGTAGCTAGGACAATGGTCACCCAGATGAGAGACCAGGTGCCATAGAGAGAAGCGCCCAGCCACTTGGTTAGTATCGGAAGCCGCGCAAACTGCAGCAGGCTTACCGCTATCTGTACTCCGGCAACATAGCTAACGTCCCTGGCGTAGCCTATGTACTCTTCTGATGTGGACATGGCTGACATTGAGATTCAGACTCAGACTGAGATTGAGTCTTAATCACCATCACTATCCTTTCTGCGGCTTTGCCGTCCCATAACTCAGGGCATCTGCCTTTCTTGGCTCTACCATCAAGGATGTTGAAGGCTTCTTCAACAATTCTTGAAGTATCATTCCATACCAGTATGTTCGTGCCTTGAGTTATGGTTATTGGTCTTTCGGTGGTATCTCTCAAAGTTAAACAAGGAATATTTAGCACTGTGGTTTCTTCCTGCATTCCCCCAGAATCAGTCATAACAAATCTGGAATTCATTTCCAAATTGAGGAAGTCGAGATAGCCCAGCGGGGGAATTATTAAGACATTAGATTTGAGATGGAGGTTGAATTCCTTCAATTTTTTCTGAGTCCGGGGGTGAGCTGGGAAGACAACTGGAATCCTTTCAGTTATTTGTTCCAGGGCAGCGATAATTCGGGTAAGGCTCTGCTTGTCGTCTACATTGCTGGGGCGGTGCAGGGTTAGCAGGGCATAAGGCTTCACTGGTGACTGGTGACTGGTGGCTAGCCCTAACCTTTCCAGTATGTCCGATTTCTCAGCTTTTGGTTTATTATTAAGCAGACTATCCACCATTATATTGCCAACAAAGAATATCTTCTGCTCAGGTATGCCTTCCCTCCTTAGATTTTCATCAGCATCAGGAGAGGGAGTGAAAAGATAATCGGAGATGGCATCAGTCAAGAGCCTGTTTATCTCCTCAGGCATGGTTCGGTCAAAGGAGCGTAATCCAGCTTCTACATGGGCTACGGAGATGTGAAGCTTGACTGCGGCTAGAGCCGCAGCTAAGGTGGAGTTGACATCGCCGACGACGATGACCGGGTCAGGTTTTTCTTTAAGCAGCACCTTCTCGAACTCAATCATCACCCTGCCAGTCTGTTCAGCGTGGGTCCCTGAGCCGACACCGAGGTAGATGTCAGGTTTGGGAAGCTCCAGGTCCTGGAAGAAGACCTGTGACATTTCATAGTCATAGTGCTGACCGGTGTGGACCAAAAGATAGTCAATCAGTCTCGAGTTGTTAGTCGGAAGTCCTTCGTTATATTTGTCTATCACCCGGATGAGAGGGGCAATCTTCATGAAGTTGGGCCTGGCACCACAAACAAGAATGAGCTTCATTTGTGGTAAGCCTCAAATGCCTTCACTATTTCCTCTATCTGTCCCTCACTAAGCTCAGGATAGATAGGCAAGGAAAGAACCTCTTCCTGTGCCTTCTCACTTTCAGAGAAGTCGCCTGATTGATAGCCCAAGGGTTTATAGACCTCCTGAAGATGCAATGAGAGGGGGTAATAGATAGCGGTGGCAATGCCCTGGGAGCTGAGATATTCCTGAAGCTTATCCCGACCGACCGGATTTTGTACTCGAATTGTGTAGTAGTTGAAGATATGATAGCTATAGGGTGCGACGTAGGGCGGTTCAACGCCGTCTATTTCTTCAAATAGCCGGCTATAGAGTGAGGCTTTCTGCTGTCTCAGGCTGTTCCACTCATCCAGATGTTTTAGCTTAACCCTCAAAATAGCAGCCTGAAGGGAGTCAAGACGGCTGTTAAAGCCGGGGACGAGATGATAATATTTCTGCTTGCAGCCGTGATTTCGGAGCATGACTACTCTTTCGGCAATCTCAGGGTTGCTTGTAATAACCATCCCCCCATCCCCATAAGCCCCCAGCACCTTTGATGGGAAAAAGCTGAGACAGCCGGCATTGCCCAAAGAACCGACTTTCTTTCCTTTGTATCCTAACCCCAGAGCCTGGGCGCAGTCCTCAATAACTTTAAGATTATATTTCCGGGCAAGTTCCAGAATAGGGTCCATATCTGCCGGCTGCCCGTAGAGGTGAACGGGGAGGATAGCTCTGGTCTTTGCAGTTATTCTGGGCTTGATTTGCGCCGGGTCAATGTTGTAAGTCTTGGGGTCTATGTCCACGAAGACAGGGGTAGCGCCACAGTTGGTAATGGCTTCAGCCGTGGCAATGAAGGTGAAGGGCGTGGTAATAACTTCGTCACCGGGCTTGATGCCGCAGGCAAGGAGGGCAAGGTGCAGGGCATCAGTCCCCGAGGCAACACCAATGGCATATTTCACGCCAAGGTAGGAGGCTATTTCCTCTTCAAAAGATTTGACTTCAGGGCCGAGGATAAATTGGCCGTTTTCCACTACCTCCCGGATAGCGCTGTCAATTTCACCTTTTATCGAGTCATATTGTACCCTTAAGTCAACCAGGGGGATTCTCATTTCCCTCCCTTTATAGTGGGGAGCATCTTCCCGCTTCCATCCTGTACGCCTTGCCACACTCCGAACACCTGGCTGTGCCGCCTTGCTCCTGAAGCCTTACGCCGCATTCACAGACCCAGCCCTGAAGTTGAGCCGGATTGCCGTAGACCAGGGCATAATCGGGGACATCCCTGGTAACTACTGCCCCGGCACCGATGAAAGCATGACTGCCTACGGTGTTCCCGCAAATGATGGTAGCATTGGCACCGATAGTTGCTCCCTTTCTAACCAGCGTGGGCTTGAATTCATGCTTTCGCGAAACATGGCTCCGGGGATTTATGACATTGGTGAAGACACAGGAGGGGCCACAGAAAACATCGTCCTCTAATGTTACTCCTTCGAAAACTGAGACATTGTTCTCTATCTTTACATTATTCCCTATCTCGACTCCTCTTCCAATAAAGACATTCTGCCCGATGACGCAGTTTTCCCCGATGGTTGCACCGGGCATGACATGTGAAAAACGCCAGATTTTCGTCCCCTCACCAATTTGACAGGGCTTTTCTACAAGGCTTGTTTCATGGATAAAGAAGCTGTTTTCACCCCTGTTCAAAGGGATAACTCTGCCCTTTTCCTCAAGCGACCTCTGGCAGGCATCTAAAACCTCTAAGACCCTGAGCCCGCTGGGGCCGTCGGTCTTCGGTGTCTTTCGACTGCTCATGCAATCCAGGAAATGCTGGCATTCCACCCGCAGGGGCTCCTTCATGACAAAGCTAACTGGCTCTGCTTCTTCTTGACAGGGAACGGGCAATCTCCCAATCCACTCTATCTTGTGGCTGTATAGTGAAAGCTTGTTTCCGGGAGCGACATCGTCAAATAGGGCCATCTTCCTATCGCCCACTACCACCAGCTTCTGCTCTTTATAAGGATGAAGCCAGCTTACGAAGATGTGGGCCTTTACCCCACTTGCGAAGCTCATGGTGGAGAGGGTGACATCAGCTATGTCCTGGTGAAGGTAATAACCACCATGAGCAGATACCTCCTGCGGCATTTCGCCGCCGAGGAGCAGCAGGATAACTGATATGTCATGCGGGGCAAAGCTCCACAGGATATTCTCCTCGGTGCGGAACTTCCCCAGATTCAGCCTGTTGGAGTAGATATACTGAATCCTGCCCAGTTCCCCTTTATCGATAAGCTCCTTGAGCTTCACCACTGCGGGATGATATTCCAGCAGATGGCCTACCATCAGGATTTTGTTCTTTTCTTCAGCAAGCTCAACAAGCTCTCTTCCTTCATCTACCCTTAAGGCTAGAGGTTTTTCCACGAAAACATCCTTGCCCGCAAGTAAGGCTTCCTTTGCCATAGGGTAGTGAAGCACAGCGGGGGTGGCGATGACCACACCTTTTATCGAATCATCTTGTAGTAGCTTGCTGAAATCCTCCTCGGTATTTACACCGGGATAGGATGGCTTGAAGCTCTCCATTACCTTAGTGCTAGCATCACAGATGGTATGGAGGGCACCGAGCTCGGCGAAATTTCGCACCAGGTTCTTACCCCAGTAGCCACAGCCGGCAACAGCTATGTTTTTATCCATAAAAGTCCTCTTTGAGTCTTTCATAAACTCGCTTCCATTGTCTATGTGGCATGGCGTAGAAGCCACTCACCATCTCATCCTCTGCCACATCATAGGCAACAACGGCATTGAGTAATATCTTCGCTCTGTTTCCAATATTTATACCATTTGAAGTAGTTACCCCAATTCCAATCCAGACATCTTCACCTATCTTGTCACTTCCACCTATGCAACTTAGAGCGGCAATGATAGTTCTTGCTCCAATTTGGGCATTATGCCCAATGTGTACCAAGTTATCAATTTTCACATCATCAGAAAGTAGAGTCGCATCGTCTTCAAATGTAGCTCGATCAATTGCAGAATTGGCACCAATTTCAACCCTGTCTCCAATAATAACCCTTCCCGCGTGAAGCATCCTTCGCACCACTTTTCGCTTGATATCCTGCTCAATTCGGAAGCCGGCGGCCCCCATACAAACCCCTGAGTCTATGATGCAATTACAACCTATTTGAGAGTTCTCATAGATGGATACATTGGGGTGAATATATGAGCCGCTGCCGATTGTGACGCCATCGGATATGCAGGAGTTATGTAGTATTTTCACCCCACCACCAATAATTACATCCTTGCCTATCCAAACATTTTCTCCTATGTAGACGTTCTTGCAAATGTTAGCAGTGCTATCAATTTTTGCTGTCTGTGATATCCCTTCTTCAGTTATGAGGATATGGTCCCTGTAGAAGAAATCCTGTATATCCATTAGTGAATTTACCACATCTTTAACGATGACATAGATATTCTGGGGATAGTTTTTGCAGAATTCTATTAAATCTTCGGGGATAAGTATTACTGCATTTTGCAACCGAGCTAGCACCTTGTCATATTTTCTGTTTTTGACAAACGAAAGCTTGTTCTCAATATAATTATCTATGGCACAGGTGCCGGTTACCATCATGCCTTCATCAAAACTGCCAGCTATCCTTCCCTTCAGCATACTAGCCAACTCAGCGATGCCTATTTCCTTTGCCATATCTTATCCCCTCACTGTTTCGATTGCCTGCCTTCATTCCACACCTGGCAATTGTCGGAGATGTACTGTTCAGTCTGGTGGCTAATTTGCTCAGCAAAGCTGACAAGGCGCTTATAGGGAGTCATCGGTGCCTCGGTCCACCATATGGGATGCGCTAATATATGGAGATTCTTTCTTTTGGGAAATGCTTCAGATTCAAGAGGATTACCTCTGGCCCAGTTGCCTCTCGAATCGGAGAAATACTCGAACTTTTCCAAGAAGACTCTTTCGTAGGAATTAGGCCGTCTCTCCAATTCCACTCCGCTTAGCTCCAGGTGACCGGGGCGGTGGAAGCTGATGGCCTCAACCGGATGGTCAAAAAATTGCTCCAGTAACCGGCATTCCCTTGAGACATAGTAATTAAGGTTACCGGCAGAGATATCTTTATAGAGGGCACAATCGAAGTGGAGCCCAAAGTGATGCCCGGCCGATAGTATTTCCTTTACCCGGTCAGTACCATTGCCGGAAAAGACATTATACAAAGGGCAGCGGACCAAAAAGAAATAGGTGGAATGAATTCCAAGGTCTTTTTCCAGCGAAGACATCCTGAGCGCGGCTCCCAAGTCCATATCAATGTCGTGCCTCATAATTACAAGGGGTCTATCTATCTCCGTGACTCTCTTACCTTCCTGGAAAGTGGTGAAGGAGTAAGCTTCTTGCAGACGAGACACGAACTCCTTGTAATAGTCGTAAGTAAACTGTCTTCGTTTATTCTCTGCCACTGATGTCTTCATTCCCCCAATCTAATGGCATTATCGTGCTTAAGCTTTCTGGTAACCCCTCTGGTATCAAAAACCAATTTCGATGAGGAGGCTATCTGCTCCCAATCGTAGGAGCTATGGTCGGTGGCTATCACTACACAGTCGGCCGAGGATAAGCACTCTTCAGTAAGCTCCACCGAACTCAGGGTCTCGTGGGGAAGCTGAAGGTCTGGTATATAAGGGTCGTTATAGCTTACCTTTGCCCCTTTCTCAAGGAGAAGCTGAATCAATTTTAGTGATGGTGATTCTCTGGCATCTCCCGCATCCTTCTTATAGGCTGCCCCCAGCACCAGCACCCGGGCACCATTCAAGCTCTTGCTCCTGTTATTCAGGGCTTCCATAATGCGGGAGACGGTGTAATAGGGCATACGCTCGTTAATCTCGGCGGCAAGCTCAATGAACCGGGTATGGAAGTCATACTCACGGGCTTTATTAGCCAGGTAGTAGGGGTCTAAGGGAATACAGTGTCCACCAACGCCGGGTCCGGGGTAGAAAGGCATATAGCCAAAGGGCTTGGTCGAGGCGGCATCGATGACCTCCCAGACGCTGATGCCCATCCTCTCGCAGAGCTGGGCGAGCTCGTTGACCAGGGCGATATTGACACTGCGGAAGACATTCTCAAATACTTTGGTCATCTCAGCAACTTCAGGGCAGGAGACAGGAACCACAACATCCGCTATCTGACAGTAAAGAAGCTCGGCAAGCCTGGTGGATTGAGAGTCTATTCCGCCAACGAGCTTGGGGGTATTTTTAGTGCTATATTTCTTGCTCCCGGGGTCGACCCTCTCCGGAGAGAATGCAAGGTAGAAATCAGTACCTGCCTTCAGCCCGGAGCGTTCCAGAATGGGAAGTATCACCTCCCTGGTGGTGCCGGGGTAGGTGGTGCTTTCCAGAATTACGAGCTGCCCCAGCTGGAGGCATCTGGATATCTCTTCAGATTCCCGAATCACATAGGAGAGGTCGGGGTCTTTGGTTTTGGTTAGTGGGGTGGGAACACAGATGCAGATAGCATCTGTTTCTTTAAGCCTGTTCTGCTTTGTGGTTGCCTGCAATGCTTTATTTGCCAGTACATTTGAAAGGCGGTCACCAGGAACATCAGCGATATAGGAGCTGCCCCGGTTGACCGAATCCACCCTCTTTTGCTGGATATCGAATCCCAGGACATTAAACCCCGCCCCGGCAAAAGCCACCGCCAGGGGAAGCCCCACATAGCCAAGCCCCACTATGCCGACTTTAGCAGATTTATCCCTGATTTTCTCTTCTGTTATGCTCATTTAGTCGCCTTTTTAAATTTGTCGTATCCCCCGTATAGAACTTCGCGTCTTTTATACTTCTCAACACGTATACAAAATACCTTTTTATCCGACTTTTTATGTGCCTCTTCTTGAGGTAATAGGTTACCACGGGTATAATGGTGGCAGCAAGAATGGCCAGGACAGCGTTAAACCCGGTAATGCTGACTCCGGCTAGCCTGTCTAAGACAAGGATGCTGAGGGTTACAATGGCAATAGAAAGGCCGAAAGAAAGGGCAGTCCTTTCGAGAAGGTTTATTTGTTTACCGCTGAAGAATACCAGTGTCCAGGCAAAGCCGGGGAGAAAGAACACCAAAGTAAAGCCCAGTATTGCCCTGATGACGCCGAAGCCGCCGGAGGCCGGAAGCACGGACAGCCAGTCCACCGGTTACAGTTCCCCCGCACCGGTACTGAGCGTAGATATTTTATGAATCTTAACAATATTCATAAGATTCCCGGACTTTCTTACCTGGTGCTCCTTCCCGTGATGGCACTGGCATTCTACATCGCCTTCATTCCCCACGTCAATTACCCCTACCCGGTACACATCGACGAGTGGGTGCACCTGGCCCACTCAGAGGCAATGTTAAGCGCGGGGAGTACGGCCTATACCGACCCCTTTCTCGGGCAGGGGATAGTAGGGCTCTCAAACCCCCTCCATGAAGTTGGTTTTCACATCTTATGGGGTGTTTTCCAGCGCTTAAGCGGCCTCTCCTGGATGGATATCTTCAGGTACTTCCCCGGCATCGTATTCATGCTCACGGCGCTGTCGGTTTACATAATGGGGCGGCGGGAGGGATTCGGCTGGGAGGCTGCCTTCTTTGCCTGCCTGGTACCGACCACGGTGGGTATAATGGGCCCCGCCTTCCTGGTGCCGGTGGCGATGGGGCTCCTCTTCGTCCCCCTCGTTATCTTCCTCGCCTTTAACCTGAGGAGTGCCTGGTCTTACCTGGCGGTGTTTATCCTTACCTGCTCTCTACTCTCTATCCACATTCCCTCTGCCACCTGGCTGGTCATTATTCTTGCCCCCTACATCCTGCTCAACCTGAAGGGTAACTGGAGGCACAGCCTGGGGCTGGGGCTGGCGCTCATTATCCCCTTCCTGGTGCCGTTCCCCGGGATATCCAATGCGCTGCTTCCCAACCTGAAGGCACTGCTCACCCTCCAGCCTCTTGAGACATATATCGACTACCCGCTACTGATACGCACCTACGGTTACCTGCCGGTCGGGTGCTGCCTCCTGGGCACGCTCGTGCTGGCGCTCAAAGGCGGCCGCAAGTACTACGGCCTGGTACTGGGCCTGCTGGTGATGCTGCTGCTGCTTGCTATCCGCTACACCTTCCTCTACGGGGTGCATATGATATACGGGCGGGGGCTGATGTTCATGATGCTGATGGTGGGTATCGTTGCCGGGGCCGGCCTCGGGTGGGTAAAAAACCTCAGGCTGCCGGAGGGACTCAGGGAGCGGCTCCGGATACCGCGGCCGGTTGGTGAAAACACCGGGCGGGCGCTGTGCCTGGCACTGGTTGTGGTTACCCTGGTAATATGCATTCCCGCCCGCCAGCACATTTCCTACTATCACATGATAGATAGTTATGACTACGAGGCATTTACCTGGATTGGTGAGAACGTGAGCGATGATTATGGAAAGGCGGTCCTCGACCCCTGGAAGGCAACCGCCTTTTGTGCTCTCACCGAGAAGAAGGTGTTCACCCGGATA
>Ga0265594_1000488_pt1 | contig 32778 bp, 29 predicted proteins | sample saktaG_11_FD_190147 | JGI IMG/M metagenome (GOLD analysis project Ga0265594, IMG submission 190147) | Saline water microbial communities from Sakinaw Lake, British Columbia, Canada - sak_2011_5_24_80m | ecosystem: Environmental > Aquatic > Non-marine Saline and Alkaline > Saline ... | reverse complement strand
TCGACCAAAAGGACTGAACTCGCTCAAAGAGCTAGCTCGCTAGCTAGGCCACTGTTCTGTACGCGCCTCGTGCCTTCGCCGACTCGATCAACCGCCGGTAGCACCCGCTGCGCTCCAGCGTCGTCGCATCGCCGATACAAACCAGTTTCCGTTTCGCACGCGTAATAGAGACGTTAAGCCGTCGCAGATCGCTGAGAAAGCCGATCTCTCCCCGTTCGTTGCTGCGCACAAAGGAGACAATAACTGCCTCCTTCTCCCTGCCCTGGAATCCATCAACAGTCTTGATCTCCAGCCCTTCGACCCTGAGCAGTGCTTTCATGAGCGAGACCTGATCGTCATAGGGCGAGATGATCGCGATCTCCTCGGGCTGGAGGCCCAGTTCTAACAGATGTTCCGCAATACCCCGCACCAATCGTGCCTCGCCTGGATTCTCCTTCGAGGTCGAGCCTGTTCGCGTTCGTTCCCGATACGGTTCACGACCCTGGGTGTCCAGAAACAGGAACGGTACAAGATCATCGGCCTCAAGCACCGCGTCCTTTGATGCCGGGATGAGCTCCCGTAACGTGCGCCCTCTCACCGCATCAAACGCGCGCAGTTTGCCCTGGTAAAATTCCTGATTCGGGAAGGCCTCGATCTCCTCGTTCATCCGGTACTGAACCTCGAGCATCGCCCGTATCCGGTCGCCATAGGCCTGCAACAGCCGCTCGAATAAGCTCCTGCTCAGGCTGCCCCATGCTGCTGCTTCGTTCAGGACCGTCGGTGGCAGCTGCTTGTGGTCGCCCGCCATGATGAACCGCTTCGCCTTCAGCACGGGGATCAAGGCCGAGGGCTCTGTGGATTGTGTCGCCTCGTCAATGACCGCGACATCGAACTTCACACCCCTGAGTATCTCCGAGCCCGCCGTGCTGTTCGTCGTGCACACCACGTCCGCATCCCTGATGACCCGGTTGATCGCGAGCTCTTCCAGGTCGCGCGCCATGGCGAACAATTTATCAATCTGCTGCTTCACCGTCAGCCACTTCTGCATCCCCTTCAGTTTCGCCACCGGTATGCCGCGCACCGATCGCCCCTGCTCTGCGAGCTCTATGATCGCCTCGTTGCTCAGACCGCGGCGCCAGCGCATCTCGGGCACGACACCCCTGTCCATGCTAGCTTTCACCTCCATTGCACGCGCCCGCAGCTCCTGCGCCTTCTTATAATCAGGATCGTCCTGCACCAGATAATCCAAACTCCGATCCCGCAATGACGGGATAACGCGTGCAGGATGGCCAACGCGAACAACGTTCACACCAGCCGTATCCAGCCGCTCCACCAGGTTGTCAACCGCGACATTAGAGTCCGCGGCAGCCAGAATCCGATAGCCGCGTCTGACCAGTTGCAAAACCACCTCGATGCAGGTAATCGTCTTTCCCGTGCCCGGCGGTCCATGAATGAGGAAGAAATCACGTGCCGCCAGGCACTGCAGAACTGCTTCCTCTTGGCTCTCGTTCAACTGCTGGTTGCAAAACGCGATCGCCGTGATCGGCGCGAATTGCGGTGACGCGAGCCCCAGCAGCGTCTCCTTACGCGCTCGCGGCAGACGTTTAAAGCGCTGCACCGCCTCAATCATCCGCTGAAAGGTGATGTCATTGATAAAGAGATCGATTCTGAGGTCCTTGCGATACACAAAGCCCGGCGGCGGCTCGTCGAACGCAACGGTAATCGAGTGTGCGGTCTTCTCCGCGACGGTCCCCATCGGATTATCCTCATCCCACGGATTGCCGTCCGCCGTACTCACCAGCACGAGGTCGCCAACCTCGATCTCGCTCTCCGGTAACGGCTGCCCGGTAACCTGCTTTCTGAACCGCACCAGGTGCTTACCGCCCAGGCCCAAATCCTGCGATTTACCCCGCAGCTCCAGGAACGCCCGGCCTTTTGCCTCGCGCTCGCGTCCGCTCAATCGCCGCATCTCCTGCTCCTGCTGCCGCATCTGCTCCACCCGCTCCAACTCCACGAGTTCGGTGAAATGCCGGACATATTCAGACTCGTTCATCACTGCTCGCTGCCTCTACTGGTTAGTACTAACTAATGCACTGCGAGCAAATATGTTCGCCCCCCTCCGCACGACGGTTTAGCCTAACAGGTTCTCCGAAGGCAGCCGATCTCGATGTGCATGCATGCATGCATGCATGCAGGCAGGTAAGCAAGCGAAAGAAAGAAAAGAGTGAAATACTCATTCATGCAACGTACTAACCTGACTGTGCCAATGGCCCGAAGATCTGTATATGCTATGCTATGCTATGCTATGGTTGGATCAGCCATAGCAGGTCTGTTGCTCGCTCTGCTCTTCACCACCGGAGCTGAGTGGCGGCGCCGACGGGGCTGAAACGACCTTCACACTCGCTCGAAGAGGTCGCGCCGCGGCACAGCACGGCACAGCACAGCACAGGATTGCTGGTTCATCGTCCATCCATGGGAAGGAAAGTCTATACCGTCCGTCACGGGCATACCATGCCACGGCGGCAGTACCGGAAGTACGATACTCCAGCGTTGTGGCACCGACGCCACCGCGCTGTGTGTGGGACGAAAAACCCGGCACGGGCAAACCGCATTCAGAGCGCGCGCAATCCATTCTGGATCTCTATTACCTCCGTGTGGTTGCAGAGGGGCTTTGAACCTCAAGGGATGGGCGGTCGGGCTAGCTTACAGGGCACATCGCCCCCCGTCCACTAAAATTCAGCTCATGAATCACTTCGTGTCTGCTGCTACGAAACAATTCGCTCAGATTCCGTGATACCCTCGATTTCTCTTTGTCTTCACAAAACTTCGCGAACGTTCAAGAGTCAAGGCGCAAAAAGGTCTTTAATCAACGCCGCAATAAGTAGTAAAAGCGTGAGCCATAGCATTCGATCAGCTACAATTCATGCACTGTATTTATATACTGACTGTACAATGGTAAGAACAAGGTGAAAGAAATGACTGGAGAGAAGAAGGTATATAAGTGCAAATATTGCGGCGAGGAATTTGACAAGCCATTACTCTTGGCGCACCATGTAAGAGCGAAGCATAAGCGCGCGAAGAAGCGAGAGAAGAAAGGAGTCGAGGTCGAAAAGATGGCCGATCAGGTGAATAAGACCATTGAGGCGATCGGTATCCTGAAGGGGCTGCAGGTCTCGCCTTCACTGAGCGCGGAAGAGAAGAAAATACTGGGTGACGTCTCAAAGCGGATCGAGGACGTATTGACCTATATGCAGAAAGGCAAGTAGGTAGGTAAGTAGGTAGATCAACGCAGTGGACGCGAAAGCGAGACGGTATCGTTCTCGTTCTCGAGTGACGATCAGCAGACAGAGCAGACGAGACGGGGTAGGGCTGGCGGCTGGCTGAAGCATAGAAGAAGCAAGCAAGCAAGCAAGCAGACCGCTGAGGCCCTATCCTCACTTATTTTAACGCTGTTAGTGCGGAAGAGCCATAGCCGTGCCGCGTAACGAACCGAACAAACAGCGGAACTCTTATTTTCTGATCGCTTTATTGCAGGTGCGTAGTGAAATGAAGAGGTGGAAACATGGTTGAGCAAAACCAAAAAGTCCCGTTCACCGCAGAGAACGTTGCGACATGTATCTGCGCGCAGTGCCCGGTACAGACCGGAAGCGCATGCGTGAAGGAGACGCGGGCGAAGGCGAAGGAGGTGGCGCGGGGTAGCGGCGCGATGCTGAAGCCCGAAGATGTCCCTGGACTGTACTGCGCATCGGGTGTCGCCTCCTGTAAAGACACCGACATGAGGCAGATGTGCATCTGTGGCGATTGCCCGATCTGGAAAGAGTACCTGTTAGTGAGCGGCAAACCGCTGGGCTATTTCTGCCGTGACGGCAAAGCACGCTAAGCTAAGTAAGCTAAATAACCATAACTGAGCTGCCTCGTATGCATGGTCGAAGATAGCGCGGAAAACCGGGAGAAATGCATCTGCGCGAGCTGCCCGAGTTATCCTCACGCGTGCCAGGGCGAGGTACTGTATTGCGCGCGCGGCGCGAGCAGCTGTGATATTCCGGTCAAGGGCTGTAGCTGCCCGCTCTGCCCCGTGTATGCCGAGAACGAGCTGCAGCGCATGTACTACTGCGATAAAGAAGCGGTCGGTGATAGTGGCACAGTCATGCGCAAGCGGCGATCGGACGAAGACGCTGCGTTTTATCAGACTGTGGTGGACATCAAGGAGATGGCCGCGACGGGCACGAGCGTGGTGCGGTCGATGGGCTCCCAGAAACAGCTGCCATGCTCGTTACACAACCTCCAGTTCATCCCCGCACAGGTGCACAGGATCCCCTTAAATCGCGAAGAGCCGGTAACTACCGCGGTGGTTATCGGGCCGCAGGCGAAGCGGCCGCTGAAGGTCGCAGCGCCGATTATGATCTCAGGCATGAGCTACGGAGCGACCTCGAAGAAGGTTAAGCTCATCATCTCACGGACCGCGGCGCTCTTGAAGATCGCATTCAACTCGGGCGAGGGCGGCATCCTAGAGGAGGAGCTGAACGTTGCTCCTGAGTACCTCATTGGGCAGTATGCAACAGGCAGGTTCGGTGTGACCGAGGCGCGCTTGAAGCGCGTGGCCGCCGTAGAGATCAGGTTCGGGCAGGGCGCATATCCCGGTAAGGGCAGCTATCTGCCGGCGAGCAAGATGACCCCGGATGTGGCTGAGGTGCGTGAGCTAACGGATGATGAAGCTGCGTACTCGCCTGCGCACCACCACGACATGACCACGCCCGCGGAGATCAAGGCGAAGGTCTCGTGGCTGCGTGAAAAGACGAACGGCGTGCCCATCGGTGCGAAGATCGGCTGCGGGAACGTGGAGAAAGATCTGCAGGTGTTAGTAGACGCCGGGGTTGATTTCGTGGCGCTTGATGGCTTCGGCGGCGGCACCGGCGCTACCGACTATTACGTGCGCGAGAATGTCGGGATTCCCCTTGTCGCGGCGTTACCGCGTGCGGCGCGATACCTTACCGATCGAGGCATGAACGGTAGAATAACGCTCATCGCCGGCGGCGGGCTGCGCACGTCCGCTGATTTCGCCCGGTGCCTTGCCTTGGGTGCGGATGCCGTTTACACGGGCACCGCAGCCTTGATCGCGATCAACTGCGAGCAGTACCGGCTCTGCCATACCGGATTATGCCCGACCGGCGTAACGACGCATAACCCCAGTCTTTTGAAGCAGCTTGAGGTCGAAGAAGGCGTAAAGCGGCTCGCGAACTTCATACAGGTAGCGACGGCCGAAATAGCTGAGCTCACACGGATCGTCGGCAAGGACGACGTGAACGAGCTCGATCGCGAGGATCTTGTTGCACTGACGCGGGAGTTGGCTGAGATTACGGGCACGAGGTGGGTGGGAGGGTGGATGGGAAATTAATATAAATGAAGCAGTCGATGAATGAAACCCACCGTGCCTTCCTTTTTATAGTATAGGATAGGATAGGGGAATAAGCAAAGCACGATGGACCCGGACGACGCACGAGCGCACGCGCAGGCGCTGCTGGAGGTCATTGAGGCCGCGTATGCCGTGAAGATTAGCAATCTCGACGAGATCGTCGTTACGATTACCCGTCATACCTGCGAGGAGTCGAAGATACTGAAGATCTGCACCGCGTTGAATACCTGGCTCGCGCTGAATGCGGGTCCCGAAGGGCTGGTTGAGGTCCCGCACGAGGTGGTGATCGCGCTGGCACAGCAGATCGACCAGCGGGAGGAATACACCCGCCCGCTCTAATACCTACTAGCCGGCAGCATGCATCTTCGGCAACGTTTTTCTTATCGTAGCGAAGAAGAGGTTAGTGAACCATGCCGACGATAGCGGAAAAGATACTGGGTGAGAAGGCTGGCAGAGGGAAGGCGGCAAGCGCCGGTGAGATCGTAGAGTGTGAAGTGGATTACATCATGGTGAACGACATCACGGGCGTGCCGGCCTTCGAAGTCTTCGAGGCTTTCGGTCGCGAGCACAGAATCAGGCGCGAGAAAGTGGTTGTGGTCCAGGATCACTACGTGCCCAATAAGGATGTCGCCTCGGCCGAGCAGGCGAAGGCGCTGCGGACCTATGCGCGTCACTACGGGATCGCGCACTACTACGAGATCGGACGCGGCGGTATCTGCCACCAGGTGATGATCGAGGGAGGTTTTGCCGCGCCGGGCCGGCTAATCATCGGCGCTGACTCACACACCTGCTCCTACGGCGCACTCGGCGCCTTTTCTACCGGGGTGGGCTCCACCGAGGCGGCAGCGGCGATGGCGACCGGTAAATTGTGGTTCAAGGTCCCGGAGACCCAGAAGTTCGTGGTTAACGGTGCATTGCAGCCCTTCGTAATGGGTAAGGATATCATTCTGCACATCATTGGCGATATTGGCGTCTCCGGCTCGCTGTACCGGGCGCAGGAGTTTTACGGCACCGCGATCGAGCAGTTGAGCCTCTCTGATCGAATCACGATCTCGAACATGGCGATCGAAGCCGGGGCGAAGACGGGGATCATACCACCGGACGAAAAGGTCTTCGAGTTCCTGAAGGGGCGCGTTCGCGGCGAGTACTCGCCCGTATATGCCGACGGGCACAACGCGGAGTACGAGAAGATCTATGAATACGACGCTGCAGAGATCCCACCCACCGTAGCCAGGCCCTTCTTGCCCGAGAATACCGTGCCGGCACGCGACCTCGACGTCACCATCGATCAGGCCTACCTCGGCTCCTGCACGAACGGACGTATCGAGGATTTACGGGTCGCTGCTGCGCTCTTGCAGGCACCCCGAAGGGTGCATGACGACGTGCGGATGATTGTCGTGCCCGCGAGCGATCGTGTCTTCCAGCAGGCGATTGCAGAGGGGCTTATCCAGACGTTCCTCGCTGCAGGCGCGTTTGTCTGCGGCCCCACCTGTGGCGCGTGCCTGGGCGGGCACATGGGCGTGCTCGCGAAAGGAGAGCGGTGCGTGAGCACCACCAACCGGAACTTCATCGGCCGCATGGGGCACAAGGATTCCGAGGTATATCTGGCGAATCCAGCCGTCGTTGCGGCATCGGCAATCACCGGCCGGATTACCGACCCGAACGAGTTGTAGTTCTGGCACGCTAGCGAGCTAACGTAAAGTTTAAATACGCTAAAAAAGAGAAGAACACTAGGTAGGCGGGAAGGTGAACCCGTTGAAAATGATACTCCAGAAGAAAATGAAGGTGCTCTCCGTATTACTCGCCCTCTGCATGGTGAGTACGATGCTCGCTGGATTCGTTCCGTCCGCCGCGGCGCAGGACCCGGGTGACGCGCTCTTTGAAGCGATGAAACCAATGGTGGAGCTTTACAATGCGAACGTGGATAGGATCCCGTTCATAAAGACCGTCGCAAGCGATGCGCGCATCCATGCTGAGATCACGCTGAACGATGGGAGTGCGCTCGTGCTCGGCATTGTGACCGATTCGAATGCCAACGTGGTCAGCTTCGAGAAGGGCGCGATTGCGGATCCGGCGATTCGCGCAAGAACTGACGAGGCGACCGTAAACGCGATAATGACCGCCAGTAATCCCGTTGCCGCGTTCCAGGACGCCTTAGGGAGTGGCGCGATATACTACGAAGGCGTTGGATTTAGCAATTCGCTCAAGGTCGGCTTAATGAAGGTCGGCATGACGCTTATGGGCTTCTTCACCTGAGTCATGGTGCTCGTCCGATCCGATAGAGCGCCAGACCTCGCGAACAGCTCATCGCAGCTCGCAAGAAGCGTGCCGGAATTCGGAGGAGCGCAGCACTGAACCAGGCTTTTTATACGAAGAGCCGCTACCTAATGAGCAACCAGCCCGCAGACGGGCGGGCAGGTAGGCAGGCAGGCAGGACGAGAGAGATCATGCGAATCTGGAAGTTTGGCGATAACGTGGATACCGACCAGATCATCCCCGCAGAGTTTCTGACGACCGGGGATGCGAAGACGCTCGCCGTACATGCGTTCGCGAAGGTGCGCCCGGAATTCGCGGTCGCGGTGCAGGAGGGCGACATCATCGTGGCCGGTGCGAATTTCGGCTGCGGCAGCTCGCGAGAGCACGCGCCGCGTGCACTGCTCGGCGCAGGCATACAGTGCGTCATCGCCAAGAGCTTCGCACGGATCTTCTTCAGAAACGCCATCAATATCGGGCTCCCGTTGATCGAGGCGGACGTCGTCGATCAGATCGATGAAGACGACCAGATCGGGCTCAATTTAGATCAGGGGGTCATAGAAAATCTGACCAAACATGAGGCCTATAAGTTCCAACCCCTTCCCCCGTTCATGCAGCAGCTCTTGAAAAGCGGCGGGCTGATCAATTACATCAAAGCGCAGCAGACCTGACTGAGCTCCGGTATCCTGCTTAAAAGAAGGTCAGTGCCGCAATCGCTGACCCGATCATGATCAAGGCCATAAAGAGCCCCACAATTACCTTCTGCAGCCGCGCATAGTCTCGTTCCTTCTTCGCGCTTCTCCTTCGTGCCATCGCTATCTGTACGTTACCGCCTGATCCTTTTAAGTTCTTTCGGCCGCCAAGACCCACGAAGCCGTTCATCGGCTGCGCCACCAACCGATATTCGCAAGGTTCTATCAATAAGCCTTAATCAAATACGCTGCATGAACTCAACTACGAGCGGCATGCACGTTTCCAAGAAGCAATCGGCGCTGCAAGAGCTGCAGCTGATACCGGGTGTGGGTCTGAGTATCGCGGAAGATTTATGGGACGTGGGCATTCACTCAATCGCAGATTTGCATGGTCGCGATCCTGAAGAGTTATTCAACCGGCTGCAAGCGCGTGCAGGTGCGCCGGTCGATCGCTGTGTGCTCTACGTCTTTCGCTGTGCCGTCTATTACGCATCGCACGAGCGCCACGAGCCCGAACTCCTGAACTGGTGGCACTGGAAAGACTAGTCGACAGAGCGTACCCCGAAGAGAACGATGTAATACAATCGGAATTTATTAATCAGCATCCAATTATGGTAAGAGACAGGCGGAAATGATCGAAGCAGGAATAATAGGCGGAACAGGTTACACCGGTCTTGAGCTCATTCGGTTGCTCCTGGCTCATCCAGAGGTGAATATCTCTGTCGTAACGTCCCGGCGCCACAAGGGGCAGCAGGTAAGCGACGTCAATCCACACCTGGCCCCGTTCATCACGCTTGCATACGACGATGTCGATCCCAAAGAGATCGCGGAGCGGAGCGACGTGGTCTTTGTCGCGGTCCCTCATGGCAGTGCCATGACCTATGTGCCACGCCTCATCGAAAACGGGGTACGCGTGATCGATCTGAGTGCAGACTATCGCCTGAAGCGAGCGGACTACGAGAAGATCTACAAGCTGGAACATACAGATAAAGAGGAGCGTAACGCGGTCTACGGGCTCCCGGAACTGCATTCTGAGGTTGCGCAGGCGAGCTTGGTGGCAAATCCCGGCTGCTATCCCACGGGCGCGATCCTAGCAGTGGCACCGCTGGCACGAGCAGGCCTGGTGGAGCGCGTGCTTTTCGACTCGAAGTCCGGGATCTCAGGCGCGGGGGAAGCGCCATCCGAGAAATCACATTTCCCCAATCTCGCTGAGAATATCATCCCCTACCAGGTCACCGCGCACCGGCACGTCGCGGAGATGCGGCAGGAGTTACACATTCCCGTGTGCTTCACACCCCACGTCATACCCTCCATCCGCGGCATACTGACCACGGCGCATGTCTTCTTGAAAGCAGGCATCTCGATGACGGCTGAGGCAATCGAAACGCTCTACACACAATTTTACGCGGACAAGCGATTCATACGGCTGCGACACGGTGTGCCCACACTGGGTGCTGTGAGAGGCACGAATTTCTGCGACCTCAGCTTCGCAATTGACGAAGGCAGCGATCGGATCGTGGTGATCTCGACCATAGACAACCTCGTAAAAGGCGGCTCCGGACAGGCGATCCAGAATATGAACCTGATGTTCGGACTGGATGAAGCGGCGGGCTTGTGGTTCCCGGGCCTGGTGCCCTGAGCCGTGAATATCGCAAACGCCGCGTGGTGCGGAAAAGAGCACGGGCTTTAAGTCCTTAATCATCCTTATCTTGATCTATGTACAATCTCGGAAAGGCGATTCGGATGGAACGAATCGTTGATCGGAAGACTCACCGGACGGTCATCGTGCCCATGGATCACGGGATAACCGCGGGCCCGATCTCCGGGCTGATCGACCTTCGCGCGACCGTGGACAAGGTGGCGGAAGGTGGTGCCAATGCAGTGCTCGGGCATGTGGGTCTCCCGCTCCACGGCCACCGGGGCTATGGCAAGGATATCGGGCTCATCATCCATCTCTCCGCGAGCACCAAGCTCGGGCCTGATCCGAACCATAAGGTGCTGGTCACCAGGGTGACGGACGCGATCAAGATCGGAGCCGACGCCGTGAGTGTCCATATCAATATTGGCGCGGACGACGAGGCGGAGATGCTCACCGATCTCGGACGGGTGGCGCGCACGTGCGATCAGTGGGGTATACCGCTGCTCGCGATGATGTACCCCCGAGGCCCGAAGGTGGAATCAGAGCACGAGGTTGAGTACGTCAAGCATGCCGCACGGGTCGGTGCGGAGCTCGGCGTCGATATGATCAAGACGAATTACACCGGCTCGCCAGAGACCTTCAAAGAGGTGGTGCAGGGCTGTCAGATACCCGTGGTCATCGCGGGCGGCCCGAAGATGGGTACCGAGCACGAGCTCTTCGAGATGATCTACGATGCGATCCAGGTTGGTGCGGCCGGCGTCTCCATCGGTCGCAATGTCTTTCAGGCAGATAACCCGATACTGCTCTTGCGCAAGATCTCGAAACTGGTGCACGAGGGCTATACCGTCGCAGAGGCCGAGAAGCTCGGGCTGTGAATGTAACGCTATTCTATGCTGCCGCTTTAGCCTGAGCAGTGCAAAAGAAATTCGGGTTCCCATGGCGCGCATCGGTGAAGCCGCGCTTGCTTGATGTTCCGTTGGGCTTCAAGGCCACGGTCGACGCCCGATAAGTCCTGAGAGCCCCCTAGTTCTTCTTCTTTCCTCAAGGTCAGTAATGGGAAGTGAAAGCCTCATCGGCTGGCTGGCTTGGCTCTCTCACTCACATCGATTCAATCCACAACGAGCGAGCGAGTCACCGCATCTCGGGTAAGTAAGTCAGGGTACCACAGAAGAAAAGAAACGACTTAACTGTTGCTGCATTCATTATATCTTACGGTATCGCATGGAACCCGAGCTCACGGTCCTCGAAGCCGCACGGATCCTGGGTGTCCATCCAGAGAGCGTGAAGCGCTGGATTCGCTACGGCGAGCTCCAGGCCACCAAACACGGCGTCCTCTATTATATCAAACGCAGCGATCTCGAATCCTTCCAGCTGCTCCGCGAGGAAGCCCATGAGCTCAGGAAGACAGACCCGCGCGCGTTCTGGAGCACCCCGCAGGGCGAATTCATCGCCAAAGTCGGCGAGCAGTTGGACGGCATTGTAGCTGACCAGCCACTCGGCATACTCGCACTGGAGCCCGGTGGGGTCTGCTTCGCCGAGTTCCTCGCCCGTTATCGCGCGGTAAAGAAAGGCCAGCAACCAGCGATCCTTAGCTTGAACGTGCTCGACCCGCGTGTGCTCGAGGAGCAGCTGCGAGCGGCCCGGGAACTACTCCGGGGCCGGAAGCTGCTCATCGTCGATGACGAGTCCTACCACGGCAAGCCGTACAGAATAGTAACGAACCTCTGCTTCCGCTTGGCTGGGTTGTTGGGATTCGAGGACTTCTTCCTCAGAGATCTTGAAGAGTACTTTGAGATCATTATCGCACCGTTCCTGACCGGGCAGGTCGAGGACTTCGATCCGGTCCACACTGCCAAACGGATCCCGCTTGCGGTCCATACCGACCATGTGGCGATCGCCTCGTTCTTCGTGCGACGTCCGCCGAAGGAGTGAATCGTGAAGTATCCCGGTCTAAACGTAGATAAATCCCCATACCCTTGGGAGACTCATGGATAGAGCGATCTATAAGCGGGTGATGGCGCTCGCGTATCCCGCGATCATCTCCAATCTCCTCTTCACCTTCCAGATTATCGCGGATACGATCATGCTCGGCCGATATCCCCCGGCGGACGTGAGCCTGAGCGCCGTTGGCGTCGTCTTCTCACTCTATCATATGTTCTTCCCGCTTACTATGGGTCTGGTCACCGGTTCGATCGCGATCATCGCGCGGCGCTGGGGCGAGCGGGACTATGACGAGGCACGGTGGGTCGCCACCGATACGATGATCACGCTCATACTCATATCGGTCCCGATCGCGCTCTTCGGCCTCCTCATCGGCCCCCACATGATTTATTACCTCGGCGCGCGTGGTGCGGTCATAACAGAAGGCACGAGATACATCCGGGCGGTCTTCTCCTTTTACCCCTGTGTCGCGCTCGTTACTACATACCACGGCATCTTACGCGCGGCGGGCGACACGAAGACGCCGATGTACGTCGATCTCATCGCCAACGTCTACAATGTCCTCATGAACTACACGCTCATCTTCGGCCACTTCGGGTTCCCCGAGCTGGGCGTCCTGGGCGCGGGTATCGCAACCGGAACCTCCTACGCCGTTGCGTTCGGCGTCTATCTGGTGCTCCAGCAGCGCAACAAATTGATCATCCATCCGGTTTACCGCAAAAACATCCAATACCGGCTGGAAACGGTAAAAAAGATGTTCCGGATTGGCATTCCTGCGGGCATCGATATGGCCATGTGGAGCTTTGCATCCCTCATCTTCACCTGGATGATCTTATCGTTTGGCACACTCGGCTATTCCGGCTTCCAGATCGGGCTCCGAGCCGAGAGCATGGCGTACATGCCTGCGTTCGGGTTCGGCATCGCCGCCACGACACTCGCCGGCCAGTATCTGGGCGCGAAGAAAAAGGAACGGGCGAAGCAGGTGGTGCTCGCATCCACTTACCTCTGCCTGATCTTTATGGCCGTGGTCGGGCTCGTCTTCATACTCCTGCCTGACTACATCGCGATGGTCTTCACCAGCAACCGTGAAGTTGAGAGCTGGGCGGCGCTCTATCTCTTTATCATCGGCTTTTCCGAGCCGGCACTGGGTGCGTTCTTCACCATCGCCGGCGGCATGCGCGGTGCGGGCTATACCAAAGTGCCGATGCTCATCAATTTCGTCAGCCTCTTCGGTATCCGCATCTCGCTCGCCTACGCGCTCGGGTTCGTCCTCGGCTGGGGGCTCCTGGGTATCTGGGTCGGCATGACGGTCGAGACCTTCATACGAGCTGCCGTTATCTACGCCGTCTTCCGTAAAGGAACGTGGATGAACGTGGCAGTATGAACCACAAATGCTCGTTCCCGTACGGATGCAAGGCGTACCTATATGCTGCTCAACGCGACCGGGCGCTTCTCTATCACCCCATGCGGGGGGCCTTCACCGTCTCTTCCGGTAGTAATCCTCGAGCGCCGTTCTGAGCGCATCCAGGGCGATCTCAGGCGTGTGCTCTTCGTCCTCAGGCACGCCACAGAGCGCGGATTTGATCGCGTCCGCATCGATCTGCGCGGCCTCTTCCACCGTCTTACCCTTCACCAGCTCCGTCACCGCGCTCCCGAAAGCAATGGTGGGGCCGCGAGCATCAGTGAGAAATGTGCTGTCCATGATCCTTCCATCTTCGATGCGGAGATAGAGCTGCAGGGTAAAGCCCTCCTGATTGGTTCCCGTACCCACACCGTCCGGCTGCTCCAGCTCGCCCACATTCTTCGGATTGAACGCCTCATCAACCATCTTCTCACCGAAGAAGCTCCGCTCTTCCTCTCGGATGTCCAGCTCCAGCTCATCGACCATCTCGTCGAAGGTCTTGGGTCGTTTTCTCGTTCTCATCTCTTACTCGGTTCACCTCGACTCAAAACGCGCTCGCAGTCGCTCCACGCACGCGTCTACGCTCAGCTTCTCCTGTGAACCAGTAACAAGGTCCCGGAGCGTCACCATCCCATCCTGCAACTCGTCCGTGCCGATCATCACGGCGAACAAATCGTTCCGTGTGTTGGCGTACTTGAGCTGCGCTTTCAGGCTCCGGTTCATCAAATCGATATGTGTGGGCACGTACTGCCGCAATCGAGACGCCATTTCGATGGCCGCACTCGTTATCGCGCGATCTGCGTTCTCATCCCGTATCGGCACCACGACCACGCCGCCTTGTCTCACGTCACCCTCGGCAACCTCAAAGATCTCCGCCAGTCGGTCGAAGCCGAACGCAAATCCGGTTGATGGGATATCCTCGCCGCCAAAGAGCTTCGCGAGCCGGTACGAGCCGCCACCGCAGACCTGATTCTGCGCACCTAATTTCCCACCCACTTCATAGATCTCGAAGACCATACCCGTGTAGTAATCCAGCCCTCGGGCGATACCCAGGTTCAACGTGTACGCAACGCCGTAAAACGCAAGAAGTTCCAGGAGCGCTTGCAGCTCCTCTAACGCTGCACTTTCCGCCGCAATGACTCCCCGATCACGCGCCTCCTGCAACGCGTCCTTTCCCGTTAAGTCGATCAGGTAGTGGAGATCGTCAATCACCAACTGCTCGACACCCGCGTCGCCCATCAACTCGATCACCGCAGCGCGCTCACCCTTGTCGATCAGCCGCATCACGACGTTTATTCGCTCCTCGTTCAGTTGTGTAGTAGCACTCAAAAGCTCCCGGATCAGCCCCACATGACCAACGTGCAGCTCCGCTTGCACGTCTAACGCCTTTAACATGGCAAAAGCGAGCGCAATGAGCTCCGCCTGCGCCTCCGGGCTGTCCGAGCCGATGATCTCGGTGCCAAACTGCCAGAACTCGCGGAACCGGCCCTTCTGCGGCTCCTCGTATCTAAAGCAGTTCCCGAAATAGTACCATTTCGTCGGCTTCGGCGCCATCTTCAGCTCGTTCAGGTACATTCGAATCACCGACGCCGTGATCTCGGGCCGTAACGCCAGTTGCCGCCCGCCCTTGTCCGCGAACTCGTACATCTCCTTCAGGATCTCCTGCCCGGACTTCAGCGTGAAGAGCTCTGCGCGCTCGAACGTCGGCGTTCTGATCTCCTCATACCCCCACCGCTCGGCAATCGCACGCATGCGCTCTTCTATGATCCGCCGCTTCCATATCGCCGCCGGGAGGAAATCCCGGGTGCCCCGTGCTCGTTCGATCCGCATCGTGCTTCGTATCAGGTAACAAACATAAAAAAGCACAGGACTCAAATAAAATCTTGGTGCACGGAGCGTGGATGGATCGAATCAGGGTTTGTATCCACAGAGTGTCGTTCGCAGGTATTTAAATAAGGAGTATCTATACTTTACATGGAGGTAGACCAAGATGAGAGGAAGATCCTTTGACAGAAAACCTCGGCAGGGGTATGATCGCCCACCTCGGGAGATGCATACGGTCACGTGCGCAGACTGTGGTAAAGAATGTGAAGTACCATTCAAGCCCGATGGCTCCCGGCCTGTTTACTGTCAGGAATGTTACCAGAAACATCGACCAAAACGCTTTTAGTCGATAGAGACCTGGTAGGGCAAACGTTTTTCCTCTTGTCCTGACTGGAGGAAAATGTTTTTCTTTTTTCCGTATTTTTTTATTTTGCTCACGTGAGCGGATGCTTTACTTCGCTCTACCAGCAGCATGCACGACAGCTCATAAGAACGTCGAGGAGGGATAAAGGTGGCGAACCATGAAGTTCCGGCTGGTCTTTGTGATGGATCTGCTTGATGGCCAGGTTGTCCACGCCCTGCGGGGGCAGCGTGACCAGTACCAGCCGATAAACCGCTTCAGTTCCCTTGTTCCGTTCTCTGACCCGCTCCAGATCCTTCAGGAGCTCAAACCCCGTGAGCTCTATATCGCTGATCTTAATCGACTCACGGGCAGGGGAGACAATCGCATCGTTGTAAAAGCGCTGCGAAGCCAGGCAGCGCATATCATGCTGGATTACGGGCTTCACGAGCTCACTGAGTTACAGGAGGTAGGCACGGCAGGACTCGCAGATACCTTTGTGCTCGGAACGGAGACCGCTTCGCTCGAATTCATCGCTGCGGCCGCGCGCAGCGAGATACCGGTGAGTGTCAGCATCGATATCATCAATAACGAGATCCTGACACATGATAGACGCTTGCGAGCAGCTCCGCTCGACGTGATCAAAATGTTCAATGATCATCCTCTCGAAGAGCTCATTGTGCTGAACCTGGATCGCGTAGGCTCGAGAAGCGGCGTTGATCGCGCTTTCCTCCAAGCCCTGGTGGCGGTCTCTGATCACGCTGTTCTGTATGGTGGTGGCATTAAACGGTATGAAGACCTCGAGACCCTGCGCGCAATCGGTATTAAGGGCGCACTGGTTGCAACGGCTGTTTATGACAGCTCGATACCCGTAGCCGCTCTTCAGTAGAGTAGACGAGCCATGAGCACGCGTAAAAACTTCCAGACGGACGTGCTGAATCTGCTGACACAGGTCCCTGAAGGTCGGGTGACAACCTATGGCGAGTTGGCACGCGCCCTGACCGGCTCTGTTCGCGCCGCACGGGCCGTCGGGCAGGCCGTGGCCAGGAATCCGCAGCCCATAACCATACCCTGTCATCGCGTGGTGCGCAGCACCGGCGAGGTCGGCGAGTACGGTGGTGGCGTGGCGATGAAGATACAACTTCTGCGCGTTGAGGGCGTTGAGATCGCTGAAGGTACGGTGGTGGATTTCGAGCATAAAGTCTTCCGGTTCGAGGATGAGCAGGAGCAACTGCGATTCCTCACCGACCGGATGTTCGGCAAGCTCACCACATGGCTCCGTATCCTCGGCTACGATACCCTTTACGCCGCTGATATTCCCTTCAGCCGCGACCAGGAAGACGAGGACAACGCCCTTGCCGCGTTCGCCGCGCGCGAGAGCAGGATACTGCTCACGCGTGATAAGAATCTCATTGCATCTGCGATACGGAAAGGTACGCGCTGCATGCTCATCAAGGCTGACGAGGTCCTGGATCAGCTACAGGAAATGCTCCAGCAGCACGTTCCCTTAAAGCTCGAGCCCGTTCCGGTGCGGTGTAGCGAGTGCAACGCGCGGATACGGAACGTGGAGGCCCATGAGCTAGCTCAGCTCCGGCACAACAGCTACGTGCCTCAGGACATGATCGGCACCTGGGAGTTCTGGGTCTGCGACCGCTGCGGCAGGATCTACTGGGAAGGGAGCCACTGGCGCGATATCCGTGAGCGGCTGAAGCGCCTGACTGAGCGGTAACGAGGAATTGTAGATCCAGAATAGGGGATGGATAGAGCATAAAACCGGCTAAAACAGTATTAGTTACGGCTAGATCTCCTCCAGCGATGCTCAAAAGAATCCTTGTGCCAGTCGCCCGCTGGAGATCTTCCCAACCCCGAATGAAAAACGGCCACACAACTTTTTGCTGCGCCGCTCTTTTTTTAACGGATGGTAGTAGCATGGATCTTACGACCGATGAACTCTACGGTATCCAGGAAGAAATCGCGGCACGCGCAATCATAAAAGATACCTTGGACCTCGACGGGCTCTCCCTCATCGCCGGCGCCGATCAGGCGTTCTTCCTCGATCCCCACGCTGAAGAGAAGATCGTATCCGCAATCGTCCTTCTCGATTACCCTGATCTTCAGTTCCTCGATTATGCGTACGCCGTACTGCCGGTCGAGTTCCCCTATATCCCCGGGCTGCTCGCCTTTCGGGAAGCACCTGCTCTTCTTGCCGCGTTCCGCAAGCTCACCATTCGACCAGACCTTGTAGTGATTGACGGCGGCGGCATCAACCACCCCCGGTTCGCTGGCCTGGCCACGCACGTCGGCGTGCTCCTGGACATCCCGACCATCGGCGTGACCAAGAGCCTTCTCTGCGGCACGGGCGAGCTTCCCACGGTAGAGGGCGATACGCGCGTCATTCGCTACGAAAACCGGGAGGTTGGCTATTACCTCAAGAGTAAAAAGGGCTGCCGGCCTATCATTGTCGCGCCCGGGCACAAGGTAGCACTCCAGACCGCGCTGCAGCTCATGAAAGCCTGTATCCTGCAGCACAAGCTGCCTGAGCCTGTTCGCATCGCGCATCTCTATGCGAATACTGTGAAACGCACGGTAACGACTGACCGGAAGGTTTAAGTGTGCTGGAACCAATGGAATCTCGGTGTATCATGGTCGAAAAGCTAAGCAAGATCATCAGCAACGGCTTCGCCACGTGGAAGACGAATCTTACTATTTGCCTCCCGTTCGTCTTCAGTTTGGTTGCCATCGGTATCGTAGGTCTGGTGATCATTGGCAGCGCCCTCGTGATTGCGATTGGCCCGTTCATCCCCACCATAATGCCGTACCTGGCCGACTCGGGTGAGATCCCGCCGGAGATCATGCAGCAGTTATTGGCACCGCTCATGGCGAGCGCCGGGTTACTCCTCGGTGCGATTCTGGTAACGGTGATCCTCCTGCTGCTGATCAATACCTTCTTTAACGCGGGCGCGATCGGCATGGCGCGGGTGGCGACGAAGACCGGCCACACCAGCCTCGCGGACATGCTTGACTACGGGCAGCGGAAGTTCCTGAGCTTGCTCGGCGTCAGTGTGCTCATTGCCGTGATCCAGCTTGCTGGGCTCGTCTTCCTGATTCCAGGCCTTATATCATTCGTCTCGAGCTCAGAGATCTCAGGTACACCGTTCGATGCAGCGAGCATGGCCGCATGGGCGCTGCTCGCTATCGGTCTTCTACTCCTGATACTCTACATGCTCATCATCAGCATCATTCTCGCGGTTCCACCCTATGCGGTGGTCATCAGCGACCTCAGAGCACTTGAAGGCCTTAAAACCGGATTCAGGTTCTTCATGGCGCATAAACTCGACGTCTGCCTGCTCTGGCTTGTCGTGCTCGTGATCGCCGTGCTTGCGAGCATGGTGCTCGGCATTATACCCTCGATTGGCGGGCTGCTGAGCATGGTTGTCTCCGTCGTTATCATTCAGCCGCTCGTCGTTATCTGGTGGACTCGACTCTACCTGAGCGGAACCGAATCAGCACCTGCAGAAGGTGCAGGGCCTGCACAGATACCCTAATTGACCTGAATGAAGGCAGAAAACGCAGCCAGCCTGCGTTTACCAAAAAAAGTACGGAACGAGGGAGGGCTTTTTAGCTTAGCTATCTACGGACGTCCTCACTCACCAGAGGTGGCATAAATCTCGTAGGGCATGATCTTCTTATTCGCCTTCTTCTTACCTTTCAGTTTGTTCACCAGATCGGCGGCTCTCTCCGTCTTCTCGCGCGTCTTCAGCCGCTCCATGATGCTTGTCATCTCTTTCGTCTTCTCATCGCCGCCGTATTCGGTTTCCTCATCCACAATCGCCTCGTCTTCCTCTTCTAACTCCTCTTCTCCTTCCAGATTCGTCCTAAATACCTCTGCGATCATGGGTCGCTTCATCCTCCTCTGCTGGTGAGCACCGCTACTTACCTATCCATTGAAGCCCTGACTATTTATATTTTCCGTACGTAACGTAAACCGCGAAAAACGGCGGGGGTTACAGCGTCACCTTCTCGGGATACAATCGCTTCGCCGTTGCTAAGATCGCCGGTAACTCCGCGTCTTCTTCCGCTACTGCATCACCGATCTCTTCCGCGTTCAGCATGAAGGGCTCATCCAGAAGCACCCTCGCCGCCGTCAGCTCGATCGTTGACCAGCTCACCCTGCGTACCTCCCCCCCATATCGCTTCATGAGTACGTTTTTAAAGTAATCACGCGTCTGCTCCGGCGCATTGGCCACCGCGTAGGAGACTCGGTCGGGCAGCGCAGTCCAATCCACGCCCGGCACGGCACGCTCCACGAAGGCGAGCGAATCGGAGGGATTGAAAAGCGCATTGCTCTTCATGCCTCTTTCCTCGTCCAGATAGAACAGTGAGGACTCATCGAGCAGTGCATATTGGTTGCAGATACCGATGCCCTCCGCGGGAGTTCTCGGATCGTAATTCACCAGCAATGCGAGCTTCGTCACCCAGTCGATACCATCAACGTATTTCTCGAGCCGTCGCGCTTCCAAATCAGACAGGAGCTCAGCGAAGCAGGTGAGCCCGATCGTATCCCACCTGCTCGGGCCGTGCTCCTCCGATTCCTGCAGCCGCTCCACAGCGTCCAGATAGAACTGCAAAATGGCAACCGCGTCGGTTCGCTCCCCGCTCTTCAGCTTTATCCGCCACTCGCATGACTTTGTATCCCGTGCGAGCCGCTTGAAGGTGCTCACGGGATCTTCGAGCTCCGGCGCGCCGGCCAGAAAACCCTGCTCAAAAGCTCGGATCACCAGCGCCTGCATGATGTCGCGCAGGAAGAGCGCATAGTCAGAGCGGAGTGCCTCACAATGGATATCATGGAGCCGCCAGTAGTGGTGTGCAGCATGCGGCTGATCGCGTGTGTTGAGGATGCCGCGGCTCGTGGTGGTCGAGAGTGAGGACTTCCGCGTGACAAACAGCGCACGTGGCGAGATCACGAACTTCACACCATCTTCTCCGGTGAAGTCGCCGGAAACCACATCGCCACCACCGGTGAACACAATTCGCGTCACGATCCAGGGGATAAGCGCGCGTTCCACCCTGCTCCAGTCTGCACATGCGGCCCGAGTGGTGATGAAGTTCCCATGGGTGGCGTAGGTCTTGGTCGTTATCGTCCGCCGTTTGCCGCTTCGTGCACCCGATTCGAGGTTACCGAAGGAATTGGCCACGTTGTTTTTATGGACCACCACGCTCTCCTGTAACACTATCCCCGCCTCACGGGCGCCGACAACAGCATAGATCTCCGAGGCTTTGTCGTACGCGACCGCGTCAAACGGGTTATTGTACGAGGGCGTCGCGATCTCGAGATGGCCCATATCGTTATAGATTCGCGAGCCATTATTGGCGAACGAAGACTGTATCCGCGCCTCATGCAGCTCCTGCGAGGTCTCCATGCCGAGGTCCCACGCTACCTCTCGTGAGATCAGCCGCCATTTCAAGCCCTGAATCGCGGTGTTCGCCAGCAATGAGGGATTGAGATGCCCTTTCCCGCTCACCGGGTATTCCTGCTCGATGCCTCGTATCTTCGTCTCCGTTCCTGTCCGCGGCACCTATTTCTCTCCCTTATCTTTTTTATTCGCCAGACGCAACCACGCCCTGCAACCAGAGCACACGGTCGGCCACGCAGTGAGTGCTCACTCGTCCTGATTACTGCGCTCCTCACGATGGATCTCCTCGATCTTCTCCTGTATCGAGGCCGCATTCCAACCGTCCAGGTTATCGAACCGGAAGGTTCGGTTTTGCGCGTACATTAAATAATCCAGGTACGGATTGCGCACGATTCGATTCCGGATCTCGCGGGTTATCTCGTCCTCCCAGCCCCGAATATCCTCCTCCTCCGCAAGCAACCGTACGAGCACCTGTCGCGAGCCCTCTCCTCTGCTACGCTCGCGGAAAAAGACCACCACCGCACTGGGCATTCGCGCGAGCTCCGGGTACCGCTCAAAGAGGCGCGCGTACTCCTCGCTGCTCGGCCGGCTCATATCGATCTTCACTTCCGGCTCTCTGTTGATCGTTATTTTGTTCCAGCTCAGCGTGGCATTCTCGAATTCCGCCGCTAGCCGCACCCGTAACTCAGCTCGTGAGTTCTTCGGTGGAAAGAGCAATGCCTCCCCCAGATCCTCCTCAGTCAGCAGCCGCTCCGCTCCGATCGCCTCCGCAACGCACTCGTATAAATCATGGTCGCAGAGATTGGTGTAATCGAACGATGCGGAGATCTCGCGCTCCACCAGCTCGTCCATCGGGTACATGTTCCGGTAATCGAACTTTCCCCTGGGGATAGTGCGGTATTCAAACTCATCCAGTGCATGCTTGATCGCCCAGCGCTTCATCAACCACTCAACCCGTCGATAGACGTAGGGGTCCTCCAGCAAGCCCTGCGCCAACTTGTCGCAGAGTCGTTTGAAGGTGTCCAGGGCGTATTTGTCCCAGTAGGACACTTCCCGCTCCTCGAATAACTCCTCGATCGCGGCAAGATAATGGCTCGAGAGATAATCGGTCGCGGTCTCCGATCGCCCGTTAATCAATTTGACCCGCCACTCGCCCTCGGTATTCTCCGAGAGATCCTTGAAGGTCTGCAGCGGGTTCCACAGATCCTCAACCTGCGTGATCTTCCCCGATTCGATCGCGTCGATGACGTACGACGTTATCGCATTGCAGAGCAGTCGTGTTACTTCCGAACGGACGCCTTCGCCTGACGTGACATGCACGCGATAGAAGTCCTTGGTGCTCAGCGGCTCGTCTCTGGTCGAGAGAATCGGCCACTGCGAGGGCGATTCCGTGATCACGCGGCGAGCAACCATTGCTTTGGGCGAGAGGACGTATTTTATGCCATCCTTATCCGCGACGTAGCCGCCCGCGCCGAAGAAGAGCTTCCGAATGATCAGATAGGGAATGAGTAGATGCTCGCGCCCCACAAATTTCTTCCGCTCCACCAGGTACGACTCATGAGTGCCCCTGCTGTACCGCTTATCGATCTCTACGTTCGCCTTCCAGCACTGGATATGCGTCAGCCGACTCCGCCGCCGGCGCAATTTCTCCTGATACTTATCGTTCGTGCGTTCCACACCGATCTGCATGTACAGCTCGGCCGCTTTGTCATACTTGAGCACGTCGAACGCGGTGCGGCATTCCGGTGTGGCGATCTCGAGATGCCCGCCTGTACAGATGTAAATACGCGAGCCGTTCCGCAGAAAGCCGTCGTTCCGCCGCCGTAGCTTCGAGCAGACCGCGGAAACGCCGTCGAAGAACTCGTACGTATCGAGCGCGTGAATGACTTCGTCAACATGATAGAATCGTGCATACCGGTACAGACCAGGCGAATCTGAGCTGAGCCCCACGCGAAATTCGTGCTCGAGTCCTTGCCATCGGCTCAGATCAACCCGTTCCATGGTTCACTCGGCGCTCAGAAATGCATGCCCGTCTCTTCCTCGCGCGCCTCTTCAAAGCCTGATGCCAGCATCTCCTCCGCGCGCCGCTGCACGAACTTGTCAAACCCTTCTTTCAGGTGCCGCAAGTCCACGCCGATCTCATCGGTGTGCTTGTAGCGCTTCAGCAGTTCCTTGGCACGCTCTCCCACATCCAGAATCGTTGAAAGACCCTCACGCTCCCACATCTGCTTCAGCGCCGCATCGCCGATCGCGTCCTTCTTCATCATGAGCATCGTCCGCTCCTCCAGGGCCTTGTCACGCGCATAGCCGAAGATCTGCGCGACGAACCGTCCGGTAATGGTGTTCTCGCGCTTGATTCGACCGATCTCCGTCTCCACGTAGACATCAGCGTACAGGTAGTTGCTGAGCTCTTTTACCAGATACGCACGAGCCGCCTCCTCGCTTCCCTTATCCTTTACTAGGTACTGGTCGATGGGGACGCGCTCGGCATAGATGGGCAGAATGGATATTGTCGCTTCTCGATCAGGCTTCGGGACCTCAATGATCTTATCAAATCGCGATCGGAAAGCGGAATCAATGAGATGCAGGCGGTTGGTCGCCCCGATAACAGTCAGGTGTGGATGAAGTGCATAAAAGCCATCGAGGATATCGAGCAGTTGGCCGGTAACACGTTCAGGCGCACCAGAGGATCCGGCGAACATGCCTCGTTCCTGGGCGAGCGCATCGATCTCGTCAAAGAAGATAACGCCGTAGTCGATCTCGCCCTCATCCAATTTCTCGTTCGTCGCCTTGAAGACCATACGCACGTTCCGCTCCGACTCACCCAGCCACATGCTGAAGAGCTCGCCAGCGCCCACCTTCACGAACTCGCAATTGGGCAGTGCCGAGGCCAGCGCCTTCGCACACATCGTCTTCCCGCAGCCGGGCGGGCCGTACATCAGAATCCGGCGCGAGTTCTCTCCGAATTTCGTGTAGTCGCCGGGATTGAGCATAGGGAGAATGATGCTTTTGACCAACTCCTGTTTCACGCCCGTCAGGCCGCCGATGTCCTTGAAGCTCACGCCCGGGCTCTTCGTCACCTCGTATCGGGAATATTCACGTGTCCGGTACGTGCGTTTGATATCGAGCGTTCCGGGAAGCAGGCCGACCTTCATGCCTTCCCGTATCGACCCGCGTTCGTCCTCCTTGAGCCGCTTATAGATCCTGCCGCGGCCACGGCCAGTAGATATCTCCGCGATCCAGCCCCCCTCATCCTCATCCTTACGCAGCTCTTCAATCTCGCCAACCTCTAAATCCACCATGCGATCGAAGACGCTCGTAATGCCAATGGAAAAACCACTGGGGTTACTTTTATCCGGAATTCGGCCGATGAACACGAACTTTCCCTCCTGGAGCTGCTCAAGCTCATCATCGCTGAGCGGACCATAGGGTAAGGCCTTCAATGCACCATTCAGATTCACCAGTGCGCCCTCGGGCAGTTGCTCAACCACAAAGCCGCAATCTAAGGGTGGTGATCGCGATTTCGAGACGAGCCGCTCCAGATCCTCTTTATACGCCTCCGTCTCATCGTATTTCCGACGCAAGCGACGATACTCGCTCTCCAGCCGCTCATATTCGTAGCGGGGGATATAATCCTCCTGTGCCATAGTCTCTATGGGTATCTAGCGTCCAGAATTATAAAAATCCTGTGCCGTTCCTCTACGGTTATATAATAACGCTTAAATATATAGAGGTGTATGGAAAGGTATGGTCATGAAAGCTGAGAAGCGTAAAGTACAACTCACCGGCGGTTCTACCTATACCATCTCCCTTCCTATTAAATGGGCGCGGGAAGCTGAGGTCAAGCAGGGCGACGAGCTCCTCCTCGTACAGCAGCGTGACAGTTCGCTCCTCATCACACCCGTGAGGGAGGGCGAAGAGCGCGTGAGGTATGCTGAGCTTACCCTCTCGGAAAGTGAGCAGTTCGAGGACCATTTCAGATATCTCATTGCCCATTACCTCGTGGGCTACGATGTCGTGAAGCTGCTTTCGCCGGGCGGCTTCGAGGCTGAGGCGCGCAAACGGATCAAGGCAGAGGTGAGGAAGCGACTCATCGGCATGGAGGTCGTGGGCGAATCCTCGAAAGAGATCGTGCTCAAGAGTTTCCTGAAATATGAGGATTTCACGCTCCGGGATGCCATCCAGAGTATGTCCAAGATCATCATCGCCATGCTCGAGGATGCGATCTTGGCGCTCGAGCTGGGCGATAAGAACAGGGCAAGAGATGTCATTGAGCGCGATAACGAGATCGACCGATTCTACTTGCTCCTGGTACGACAGCTCAAAGCCACGGTCAGTGATCATGAGCTCGCGAAGAAGATCGAGATGAGCGGGCAACGGGACAGCCTCGGCTACCGGATCGTGGTGAAGAATATGGAGCGGATGGGTGATCATGTTGAGCGAATCGCGAAGCACGCGCTGATGATGAGTGCGCCCGTGTGCGTTGAGAACATCAGGGAGAGTGGGACGAGCACGAAGTTGCTCTTCCTGAAGACCCTGGACTCGTTACGGAAGCGTGACGTGAAGATGGCGAATGAGGCGATCCGTGATGCAAATCAGCTGATCGACCGCGTGAACGAGATAAATGAGCGTACTCTGGCAGAAGAGTTGAGTGTGACCGATAAGATTCACGCATTTGCGATCATCGAGAGCCTGGGCAAGATCGCGAAGTATTGCGAAGATATCGCGGAGATAACGATCAATCTGGGCATTGAGGCCCCGGGCGAGGAGACCTGGTAACGATAACGTCCTGTCTGTCCCGCGAGATGATTTAAAGGGTAGTAAGTCGAATCTACAAGTAACGTGAGCGAATGGAGTAGACGATGCTTGGACGGTTGAGCAGCTCGCTGAAGGAGACAATCCAGAAGATCGCAAAGGCCAAGCGGATCGACAAACAGACGGTTGAGGAGCTCGTGCGGGACATTCAGCGGGCTTTGATCCAGGCGGATGTGAAGATCGCGCTGGTGAAAGAGCTCTCGGATCGCATTCGTGAGCGGAGCTTGACTGAGAAGCCGACCCTCAGTCCGCGTGAGCACGTGATCAAGGTGGTTTATGAGGAATTAATCACTATTCTGGGCACGGGTGTTGACGTGCCGCTGGGCTCGCAGAAGATCATGATGGTCGGGTTGCACGGCACGGGGAAGACCTCGTCGTGCGCGAAACTGGCACGGTATTTCCAGAAGAAGGGCTTGAAGCCCGCGGTGATCTGTGCTGATGTCTACCGGCCCGCAGCTTCCGACCAGCTCCGGCAATTGTGCGACTCGATCGGTGTGCCCTTTTATGACGGCGCCAATCTGCCACCCGGGAGGAGCGTGACGGATATCGTTACGGCAGGCGTCAAAGCGTTCGAGAAGTATGATGTCAAGATCATCGATACCGCCGGTCGGCACGCGCTGGAAGCGGAGATGATCGAGGAGATAAAGGAGATCGGAGCGCGGATCAAGCCGGAACATCGCTTCCTCGTTCTGGACGCGGCCATTGGACAGCAGGCGTCGGTGCAGGCACGCGCATTCGATGCCGCGGTGGGTATCACGGGCATCATTATAACGAAGATGGATGGCACGGCGAAGGGCGGTGGCGCGCTCTCCGCGGTCTCCGAGACGAACTCCGGGGTGGCCTTCATAGGTACCGGCGAGAAGGTGGACGATTTCGAGAAATTCGAGTCTGATCGGTTCATCTCGCGGCTGCTCGGCATGGGCGATATCAAATCGCTGATCGAGATGGCTGAGGAGAGTCTGACCGAGAAGGAGGTGGATGCGGACATCCTCAAGGGTAAGTTCACCTTGAATGATCTGTACAAGCAGCTGGAAGCGGTGCGGAAGATGGGGCCCTTCAAGAAGATCATGCAGATGATGCCCCTGGGCGGTTTGGGCGTCGATATCAATGATGAGATGTACCAGATCACCGAGGATAAATTGGGGCGATTCCGGGTGATTATGGATTCGATGACCGAGGAAGAGCTGAATGACCCGAAGATCATCGACGGCTCACGGCTACGGCGCATCGCGCGTGGGGCGGGCACGACCACGGCAGAGGTGAGCTCGCTGCTCAAGTATCACCGCATGATGCAGAAGATGATGAAGCAGTTTGGTAAAGGCCGCGGGAAACTGCCGGCGATGAAAGGGATGCCGCTCGGTAAACTGATGGACATGATGAAGTAACGGTTCGCTCACGGCTTATCAAGGCACTATCGAACGAAGGTTACACGATCCGCACGTCACCGACTTTAATTCCTTTCCTCTTGGCCACGACCTCGCCGACGATTTGACCGCCGGTTATTCGTAGCGCTTCCCGCTTCGCATGCTCGGGAATCACCACCGCGAAGCCCATTCCCATGTTGAACGTCTTATACATCTCCTCAGCAGTGATGTCGCCCTGCTCCTGAAGGAACGCAAAGATCGCCTGCGGCTCGAACGGATTGTAAATATCGTAGCCGAGCTCGGTAATTCGGGTCAGCTTGAGGAATCCGCTGCCCGTGATATGTGCCGCGCCATGCACCTCGCAGCGCGCCATCAGCTCCAGGACCTCCGTATAGATCCTCGTCGGTGTGAGCAGCTCAGCACCTATGCTCTGCTCGGGGTTCGGCGGGAACGGATCGGTATACGCAAACCCCGCGGATTCAACCACCTTCCGGGCGAGCGTCAAGCCGTTGCTGTGGACGCCTGCACTTCTGAGCCCCATGACGAGGTCGCCCACCTCGATCTTCTCGCCCGTGATTACCCGGTCTTTATGCACATAACCGACACAGGTTCCCGAGAGGTCTAAACCGTTGACCAGTTCCGGTAATATCGCCGTCTCGCCGCTCACGATATAAATATCGGCGAGTTCCGCACCGGCTTCCAGACCCCTGGCCACCGCCACCGCGACCTGCTCATCGGGCCGATCGATCGCGAGATAATCAACGAAGGCGAGTGGTGTCGCACCGAGACAGTACAGGTCATTCACGTTCATCGCGACGCAGTCGATCCCGATGGTATCCCACTTCCCGAGCTGCTCCGCAATGAGCACCTTCGAGCCCACACCATCGGTCGATATCGCGATGAGATGGAAGGGATCAAACGGGAGCTCGAAGAGCCCGGCAAAGCCCTGTAAGCCCGTCTGCCGCGTGATCATTTCAGAGATCGCTTTGACCACGCCGTGCTCCTTCGTGATATCCACTCCCGCCTTCGCGTACGTCCACCGCATAGCATAGTGAGATTGGTAACCCAGCAGTTAAAGCTTGCCGAGAACATGTATAGGATACCACAAATCTTTTGGGATGCCGGGCGGCACTAACAATCCAGCAAAAGGCGGCACGAGCTCCAGATATTCCTAGTTCACCGCCGCTTGTATCCGTGCTACCCGCTCAATCGCCGTCGCGCACGCGTCTGCACGTGACATGCCGAAACCGATTCCCGTGGCGACGGGCTCGCCCCGGTGCACCGTTCTCCCTCGTGCTGGTATGTCCACGATTCCTGGTCCCTCCCCGGTAAGATCCTCGGTTACAAGACCGTCGCGCGCGGCAAACACGATCATCTTGGCAGCGTATCGTTTCACGGCGATGCGTGCCGGCAGCTCGCCCGCCACTGCGCGAACGTGCGCGTCCACCATGTTCAAACTGGTCGCGAGCTCAACGGTATCCAGACTGCCCTGCACGCGCGGATTCACCTCGATAACGACCGGGCCGTCGTGGGTAATCACCATGTCCACGCCGTTCGAGCCGATCAACCCCAATTCCGCGGTCAACTCCTCTGCAAGCTCGCACACCTCAGTCTCAGTCGATCGTGGAGCGGCCATGGGTGAGATGTTCCCGCAGTAGACCAGCGGGCCGGGCGCGCACAACGACTTCACACCTAACAGCTGCTCGTTCAGGCAGATCGAAACCGCTTCCTGCCTGGATAAGAGCACAGAGACCGAAGCATGCTGCCCTTTGACGTAGTCCTGATACAGGAAGTCCGGCAGCTCCTTCGCCGATCTGATCAGCTCCTTCTCGGTCTGGCAGAAGAAGTTCGCGGTACCGCCACCGCCATGAGCAGGCTTGGCCACCACCGGGTAACAGAGCGGTATGCGCTTCTTCTGAGCACACAATTCTGATATCGCACGACCGCTCAAAGTCCGGGGGTGTGGGATGCCCCACTCGTCCAGACGCGCAGCCAGCCACACCTTGTCCGCCACCACGCGCGTCTTCTCCGGCCTATTCCCCAGGATCTTGCCACGCGCGGTTTCCGAGAGAGAGCTAAAATCCGCGCTCTCAAATCCCGAGCCCATAATCACCCCATCAACGAGACCGATCACGTCCTCAAAATCCTTGAGCCCTTCATGAAGCGCACACGGATCCAGCGGGTAAAAAGCGCGCGCACAACGTCTCGTATCCACATCGCCAAATGCATCGGCCGCGGACATCACGTAGCCCGCTCGCTGGCCTGAGCAGACGATGTGCCGAACGGAGAATCCGAGTGCTAGGATGGTACGTATCTCCTGCATGAGTACGAGGCTACCTTCTCTCCCTTTAGTAGTATTATGCGGCGGAAGAAAAGAACGTCACGTGAGACAAACGCTCTCATACCACTGAGATGGCTAACTATAAAGATATATCTACCAAGGCACGTACATATACTGTCACGAGCCGAGCGAAGTACATGGTGATTTGAATGCTTTATTTTGAGAAAGAGACGCAAAAAGCAGATTTCCTGGCGCTGGAGCAGGCGATTCTGGCGCTCTGGGACAGCGAGCAGACCTTCGAGCGCAGTGTGAGCCAGCGCGAGGGCGGTGAGCGGTTCGTCTTCGTCGAAGGCCCCCCTACCGCGAACGGACTCCCGCATCCCGGCCATATCCTCACCCGCGTCGTGAAAGACCTTGTACTTCGGTACAAGACGATGCGTGGCTACTACGTGCCCCGCAAAGCAGGCTGGGATACGCACGGACTGCCGGTCGAGATCGAGGTGGAGAAGGAGCTGGGTATTCGCACGAAGCGCGAGATCGAGAAGTACGGCATCGCGAACTTCAACCGGAAGTGTAAAGAATCAGTTTTTAGGTATGAGAAAGAATGGGTGCACGCCACCACACGGGTGGGCTTCTGGATCGATATGGACGATCCCTACGTTACGTTCCATAAGAGCTATATCGAATCGGTCTGGTGGTCGCTGAAGACGATCTGGGATAAGGGACTGCTCTACAAGGGCCATAAGGTCGTGCCCTACTGCCCGCGGTGTGGGACCACGCTCAGCAGTCACGAGGTCGCGCAGGGCTACCGGGACGTGGAAGATCCCTCGGTCTTCGTGAAGTTCAAGCTGAAGCGAACGGCTGAGGAGGCGAAACCGATCTTCCTGCTGGCGTGGACGACCACGCCCTGGACGCTCCTCGGGAATATCGCGCTCGCCCTGCATCCTGAGCACACGTACGCTAAGATACGGGTGACCGTGGAGGACGAATTCGGACGGACGGGCGAAGAGGTGCTCATCCTCGCGGAATCGCGCTTGAACGTTATCGATGATGAATACGAGGTCCTGGAGCGGTTCGAAGGCAAGAATTTGGAAGGCGAATATTACGAGCCGCTCTTTGCGTACGCGAAAATCGAAGGCGAGGCGCACAAGGTGATCACCGCCGAGTTCGTCACCCTCGACGAGGGTTCCGGCATCGTGCATATCGCGCCCGCATTTGGTGAGCTCGATTACGAGGCCTGCAAGGTGCGTGAGCTGGGCTTCACACAACCGGTGGATAGCGAAGGCCGCTTCACCGGCGAGGTGCCGCCCCTTGCGGGCATCTTCGTGAAAGACGCCGATCGCGAGATCATTGAGATGCTGCGTGAGCGCGGGATTCTGTACAAAGAGGAGCGTTATGTGCACTCCTATCCCTTCTGCTGGCGCTGCAATTCGCCGCTCCTCTATTACGCACGTGAATCATGGTTCATCGGGATGTCGCAGCTTCGTGACCACCTGCTGGCGAACAACGAGCAGATCACCTGGTATCCCGGGCATCTGAAATACGGCCGGTTCGGGAACTTCCTCGAGAACATTGCCGACTGGGCACTGAGTCGAGAGCGGTTCTGGGGCACGCCATTACCTATCTGGATCTGCACTGAGTGCGGGGCACAGCACTGCGTGGGCAGCCTTAAGGCGGTGCAGGAGAAGGCTAAAAGCCCTGTGCCCGACGACATAGATCTCCACCGACCGTACATTGACGAGGTAATCCTGAGGTGCGACGCGTGCGGTGGTGATATGCAGCGGGTAAAGGACGTTATCGACTGCTGGTACGATTCTGGATCCGCGCCGTTCGCACAGTGGCACTATCCATTCGAAACAGAAAGCTTCACCGAGAACTTTCCCGCAAGCTTCATCACAGAAGCGATCGATCAGACACGGGGCTGGTTCTATTCGCTCCTCGGGGTCTCGACCGCGGTCTTTGACCAGCCTCCGTACCTCACGGTGCTCTCGCTCGGCCACATCCTCGACGAGAAGGGTGTGAAGATGAGCAAGAGCAAGGGTAACGTGGTGGACATCAATGCGCTCTTCACGACCGAAGCGGCGGACGCGCTGCGCTGGTATCTCGTTACCGCCGGGCCGTTGACCGAGGACATCCGGTTCTCCCCGGAGGCGATCAAAGAGAAGCAGAAGAAGTTCCTGAATACGCTCTGGAACTCCTACTTCTTCTTCATCACCTATGCGAACATCGACGAGTTCAATCCAGCCGGGAAGAGCATCCCGGTCGAGCAGCGGAACCCCATGGATCGCTGGCTCATCTCGCGGCTGAACACCCTCACCCAGGAGGTCATTGCGGCACTTGAGCGCTATGAACTGCACGTGGCCGCACGGAAGCTCGAGGAGTTCGTCACGGATGAGGTGAGCAACTGGTACATACGGCGCTCACGACGCCGGTTCTGGATCACCGAGGAGAACTTTGATAAGGATTGCGCGTATGTAACGCTCTACGAGGTGCTCGTCGCGCTCTGCAAACTGCTCGCGCCCTTCGTCCCGTTCCTCACCGAGCATATCTATCAGAATATCGTACGCGGCGTTTCGGACGGTGCAAAAGAGAGCGTGCATCTCTGCGATTATCCCCTCCCCAATGAAGCGCTCATCGATATGGACGTGGAGTCCGCGATGCGACTAATCTCAGACCTGGTTGAGGCCGGTCGGCGAGCACGGTCGGATGCGGGTATCAAGATACGACAGCCATTGCGCGAGCTGGTGATCACGTGCAGCGCAGAACAGCGGGCAAAATGCGAGGAGCTGATCGCGGTGCTGGAGGAAGAGGTGAACGTCCGTGACGTGCGCTTCGAGGAGGCGTCGAAAGAGGCTGCAGAGGTCCTTGCCGGCGAGCTTGAGAAGTACCGCGCTGTAGAGCTGGCGGAGGGGCTCTGCCTGTACCTGGATTGCTGCCCGGACAGGGCACTGATCGAAGAAGGCCTGGTGCGTGACATCGTGCGGCGTGCGCAGGGTATGCGGAAGGATCTCGATCTGGAATATACCGAGCGGATAGCGTTGACCTACGCCTGCGACGCTGAGGTTAGGGATGCGATCCAGAACTTCGCCGACTATATCTGCACGGAGACGCTGGCAGAGACGCTCGAGGAAGGAACGCCCGCGAGTCCCGAAGACGAACGCGTGTATGGGAAGACCTGGCGAATCGGGGATAAAGAGGTCTATCTCGCGATCCGGACGCTTGCTGGTGCGGAACGCGACTGAGTGCGCGCACTCAGGGTTGAGTGAAAAGCGTAAAGAGTAATTTATAATAAGCATTATAGTTATCCGCACAAGTAAGTATAATTTTTCCCTTTTAGAAAGCGCTTAATCCAGCCATCTGCATAGCTCAGGCGCTGTGAAAAATCATTCCACCCTGCAGAAATAACCTCTTTCATCTCATC
>Ga0265594_1000487_pt1 | contig 32781 bp, 36 predicted proteins | sample saktaG_11_FD_190147 | JGI IMG/M metagenome (GOLD analysis project Ga0265594, IMG submission 190147) | Saline water microbial communities from Sakinaw Lake, British Columbia, Canada - sak_2011_5_24_80m | ecosystem: Environmental > Aquatic > Non-marine Saline and Alkaline > Saline ... | reverse complement strand
AAAACATCCTAAAGATTTTCACTCTCGACGAGGACTTTTGAAAATGGTCGTCAAAAGAAAAAGACTGTTAAATTATTTAGAAAGAACAGATAAAAGAAAATACAATTCTATTTTAAAAAAAATAGGACTGAAAAAATAATATGTCTATTAAACCAAAAGAACAGAGAGTAGAAGTTCTGATTGATGTCCAAAATCTTTATTATTCAGCTAGAAACCTTCATCAAGCTAAAGTTAATTTTAAAGAGATTTTGAGAAAAGCAATTGCGGGAAGAAAATTTATTAGAGCATTTGCTTATGTGGTGAGGACTAAGGCTGGAGAAGAAAAAGCATTTTTTGAGGCCTTAATAAAACTAGGCATAGAGACAAAGGTCAGAGATTTGCAGGAATTTTATGGAGGCAGTAAAAAGGCTGATTGGGATGTGGGGATAGTAATTGATGCCATTAGAACTGCTCCAGGAGTAGATGTGGTAGTCCTTTGTTCGGGAGACGGTGATTTTATACCTTTAGTTGAATATCTAAAAAATCAGGGGAAAAGAGTGGAAGTCGTAGCTTTTGGGAGAACAACTTCTTCAAAATTAAAAGAAGTTGCTGATGAATTTATAGATGTCGAAAAAAATCTTAAAACTTTTTTACTTAAAAAAAATGAATAAATTTAAAATAGAAATAGGAGGCCGAAATCTTGAAGTCGAAACAGGCGGGTTAGCCGAAAGATCTTCCGGAAATGTCTTAATAAAATATGGAGATACATCAATCTTTAGTGTTTCTCAATTGGGGGGAGAAAGAGAAGGTCTTGATTTTTTCCCTTTAACTTGTCGTTATGAGGAAAGATATTATGCTGCTGGCCGAATTCGCGGTTCGCGTTTTATTAAAAGAGAAGGACGTCCTTCAGATCAGTCGGCCCTAATTTCTAGAATAATTGACAGAGCAGTTCGGCCAAGATTTTCCAAAGACATCCACAAAGAGATTCAAATAGTTGATACTTGTTTTTCTTATGATAAAGAAAATGACCCAGCAGTTTTAGGATTAATAGGGTCTTCTTTGAGTTTATTAATTTCGGAAATTCCTTGGCAAGGGCCTGTTTCTGCTGTGCGCATAGGAGAAAAAGATAATGAATTTATTTTGAATCCAACGTGCGTAGAAAGAGAACAAGGAAAAATAGATTTATTACTTTCGGCAATTGAGAAAGATGGAGATATTTTGATAAATATGATTGAAGCCAGTGGAAATGAAATTAATGAAGATTTAGTTTGTAAGGCATTTGATTTTGCTAAGCCATATCTTAAAAAGATAATTGACTTTCAAAAAGAAATTGCTCAAAAGATTGGAAAAGAAAAAATTGTATTTCCAGTTACCGAACACGATTTGGATATTAAAAAACAAGTTGAAAGCTTTTTGACTGACAAATTGGAAAAAGCAATTTATGAAAAAGATATGCCCAAAAGAGAAGAAGGTCTGGCAAATTTGAAAAAATCTCTAATAGAGATTATAGAAAAAAAATATATTGAAGATAAAGATAGAGAGGAAAAAGTTAAAGATGCTTTTTATTTTTTTGATCAGAAATATGGAGAAATAATAAAAGAAAATATTTTAAAAAATAATAAAAGACCAGATGGAAGAAAGATTGACGAGGTGCGAGAAATTAATACGAGGGTGAATGTCTTGCCAAGGGTTCATGGTTCGGCATTTTTTTCTCGGGGTCTGACTAAGGCCTTGTCCGTAACCACATTGGGCGCTCCGGGTGATAAGCAGATTTTAGATGAAATGGAACTTACGGGTAAAAAAAGATTTATCCATTATTATAATTTTCCTCCTTATTGCTCGGGGGAAGTAAAACCAATGAGAGGGCCAGGGAGAAGAGAGATAGGACATGGAGCATTAGCGGAAAAAGCTATAATGCCATTACTTCCTAATCTTGATGATTTCCCTTATACGATTTTAACTGTATCGGAAATTCTTTGTTCCAATGGCTCCAGCAGTATGGCCTCGGTGTCTGGTACTTCCCTATCTTTAATGGATGCTGGAGTCCCGATAAAAAGTCCAGCCGCGGGAATTGCTATGGGGATAATACAAGGAGAAAATCAAGAATATAAACTTCTTACTGATATTCAAGGAGCCGAAGATGGGCATGGGGGAATGGATTTTAAAGTGGCGGGGACAAAAAATGGAATTACAGCCATACAATTAGACGTGAAAATAGATGGGATTAATGATAAAATATTAAAAGAGACCTTAGAAAGAGCCAAAAAAGCAAGATTAGAAATTTTAGAAAAAACAAATAAAACTTTATCTGCCCCCAGAAAAGAATTATCTGAGTTCGCTCCCAGAATATATACATTAAAAATTAATCCTGATAAAATAGGTAGTGTTATTGGTCCGGGGGGCAAAGTGATAAATGAGATAATTGATACTTGTGGAGTAGATATTGATATTGAAGATTCAGGAGAAGTATTTATTACTAAAAAAGAGGGAGGAGATGCTGAAAGAGCTGTTAAATGGGTAGAAGATATTACCAGAGAAGCCAAAATAGGAGAAATTTTTCAAGGTAAGGTGAAAAAGATTTTAGATTTTGGAGCGTTTGTGGAAATATTACCAGGACAAGAAGGATTAGTTCATATCTCTAAATTTACCTCAGAGAGAGTAGAAAAAGTAACGGATCTTGTAAAAGTAGGAGATATTATTCCGGTGAAAGTAACCGGGATTGATGCTACAGGAAGAATTGATTTGTCGGCCAAAGAAGCTGGGTTTAAACCAAATTTTAAAAGATAAAAAATTTAAAATAAACCTATGGAGCAAAAATTAGAACAAAAAATAGAAAAAGAAAAAATTTCTCAAGAGATAAAAAGAGAAAAATCAGTTTTGGAAATCCTAGATCAAGGAATAATTTTGACAATGAGAGACGATATGGATTTTTTGAGAAGAGAGGATGAATCAATTTCAGTAGAAAAGAAAATCAAGAGAGAGGAAATGCTTATTAATATGATAAAAGCGAAAGCTGGCGAAAGAGTTAGAATAGAAGAAGAGAAAAAGAGAAAAAAGAGAGAGGAATTAGAGAAAAGAGGAAAGGAATTAGAAAAAGAGCATAAAGAAATAGAAGAAATCAAAACAAAGGCCAAACAAAAAGAAATGGAAATAATAACCAAGAAACAGAAAGAATTGGCCGAGGAAAAAGAAAGGGAAAGAGATAAAGAAATAGAAGAACAGAAAACAAGAATGGAGAGATCTAGGATAGAAGAAGAAAAAATAATAGAAGACATCAGAAAGCGGGCTGTCGAGGAAGCGGGACAAAGAAAGGAAAGATTAATAAATGAAGAGAGTTTGGAAGAAAAATTAAAAAAAGAAAGAGCAGAAGTAAAAAACAAATTAGAAGAGATATTAGCAAATAAGTCACCCTTAGAAGGAGAAAAAACCAAACTTGATGGAAATAAAAATATGTTGAGAGATATCCTTAAAGATATTCTGAAGGATGAAGCAGGGCTAGAGGATAAAAAAAGATTGATTGAAAAAAGAGAAGCCGAAATTACAGATCCAGCTGAGAAACATAAAGTGGAGAAGGAAAGATGGGTAATAGAAAAAAACATTAAAGAAATTGAACAACAAAAATGGAAACAGTTAGAAGATATCCAAAAAATAGAAAAGCAAATTAAAGATATTGATATTAAATTTGAAGAGTTTAAGAGAGAAGAAGATAGATTAAAGGAAATAGAAAGGAAAACAATCAACCTTCAGGAAAAAATAAAATTAGAAAAGGAGAAAGAAAAAATAAATAAAGAAATTGAATTATATCATCTCCAATTGGCTCCTTTAATATCTGAAAAAATAGAGCTGGAAACAAAAAACGGACAGATGAATAAAGAACTTCAAGATATTTTGGTACAGGAAGCAGAGATTGAAAGAAAAGTGAAAGTATTTAAACAAAAAGCACAAGAAGCAAGCGACTTAGAAGAGGAAAAAGAAATAGGAGAAAAAATATGGGGGATGGGCCAAGAGAGACAAATTATTGAGAAGAATAGATGGGAGAAAGAAAAAGAAATTGATAAAAGTATGGATAAAATGAAAGAAATAGATTTAAGTTATAGGAAGATTTTTGTAGAAAAAGAAAAGTTAGAAGCAACGATAATAGAAATAAACAACTTATTAAAAGATGTTACTTTGTCGCCAGATGGTGTAAAAAAAGAGGAAATAGAAAAAGAACAAGAGATACCAGAAGAACCTAAAATAGAAACAACTAAACCAGAGTCATTTTCTGCTGAAAAAGATGAGAAAGATGAAAAAGATGAATTGGAACAAGAACAGGAAAATATAATCTCGGAGATAAAAGAAAAACTTCTGGCCGAGGAAAAAGCTAAAAAAGCTGAAGAATTTTCGAATAAGACAAGCGAACAGGATAAAAAAACAGTTGTAGAAAAAGAAGGAGAAGAAGAACAAGATATAATAGGAAGAAGGAGACAAGAAATTGAAAAAGAAAAGAAAATAGAGAATGAAAAACAAACAATTCTAGCCAAAGAAAAGATTCTAAGGGGATTAGAAAAAATCTCTCCAGATGAAGAGAAAGAGAGAAAAAAGTTTTTAGATAGAATAAAAGACAAACAAGCAGAAGCAGCAAAACTAGGGTTTTCTCAAGGAGAAAGAGTTTTTACCTTAGAAAAGCCAGAAGGAGAAATTATTTATCGTCCTTTGCCTAAAACACAATCTTCTCAAGAGAAAATTTTAATGAGAGTATTGATTTTTCTTTTATTAATTTCTGTAGTGATTGCAATCTATTTATTAAAGTCTAAGTACCTCTAAAAATATGAAAGAAATATTATTAAAGAAAATAAAAAAGAGGTTAGAACAAGACAAGATAAAAATAGAAAACCAATTGAAAAGTTTTACAAAAAAAGATAAGTATTTAAAAGCAGATTGGGACACAATATATCCCCGACTTAATAACAACAGTTTGGAAGATGAAGCAAATGAGGTGGAAGAATATGGCAACCTTTTACCTATTGAAAACACATTAGAGATAGAATTAGAAAAAATAGACAAAGCATTAGAAAAAATAAAAGAGAAAAAATATGGTTTATGCGAGAAATGTAAAAAACCTATTTCTTTAGCTCGTTTAAAAATATATCCGCAAGCAGGTTATTGTAAAAAATGTCAATAATAAAAGTATTAAATTAAACTTATGACTAATCTTTATAAGGACATTTCTTCTGGAGATAATTTACCAGATGAAATTAATGTAATCATTGAAGTTCCTAAAAATTCTTCTAATAAATATGAATACAATGAAAAAAAAGGTAATTTTGAGTTAGATAGAATTATACACTCTCCCCTTTTTTTCCCATTTGAATATGGTTTCATTCCGCAAACGTTATCAGAGGACGGCGATGCTCTAGATATAGTTCTCTTAGCAACTTTTCCTACTTTTACTGGTTGCCTAATTAAAGCAAAGCCTGTAGGTGTCCTTTTAATGGAAGATGAAAAAGGTGTTGACCATAAAATCATTGCTGTACCCTTGGAGAAAATAGATCCTCATTTTGAAGGGATAAAAGACATAGAGGATATTAACCAGCACTTGAAAAAAGAAATTGAAGTTTTTTTTGAAGATTATAAAAAATTAGAGAAGGATAAGTTTGTTAAAATTAAAGGATGGGAAAAAGCTGATAAGGCGAAGGAAATTATAAAAGAAGCATCAGAAAAATATGAGGATTGATATCAAGAAGTTACCAAAATCAGAAATGGAAATTTCATTTGAAATTCCCTGGGAAGAATTTAAGCCTTATGTGGACAAAGCCTATTCTGTTTTGGGCCAGGACATCATCATTAAGGGCTTTAGAAAGGGTAATGTTCCCCAAGATATTTTGGAAAAGGAAATTGGGATAGGTAAAATTTTAGAACAAGCAGCAGACTTAACAGCCAAAGATAAATATCCTCAAGAAATTCATAAAGAAGGAATAGAACCAATATCTCGGCCAGAGGTTAGTATTACGAAATTGGCAAAAGATAATCCTTTTGAATTTAAAGCTAAGGTCTCTATCTTGCCGAATATTGTTTTACCAGATTACAAAGTAATTGTTTCTAAGGTAGAAAAAAAAGAAATTTCTGTTATGGATAAAGATGTTAATGATGCTTTAAAATGGATTCAACAATCCAGAGCTGTTTTTACTCCCTTAGACAGAGAATCTAAAAAAGATGATTTTGTAGAAATTGAATATCAAAGTCCTCAGATTGAAAGTAACAAACTTTTTAATGATAAATTTATATTGGGCCAGGCTAAACTTGCTCCTGGCTTTGAAGAAAATCTGGAAGGGATGAGAAAGGATGAACAAAAAGAGTTTAGTGTTATTTTCCCAGGAGAACATAACAATAAAATGTTAGCTGGCAAGGATATAGCATTTAAAGTCAAGATGAAATCAGTTCAGAAAATGGAATTACCAGAACTAAATGATGAATTAGCCAGCCAGCTTGGTAAATTTAAAGATTTAGCATCTTTAAAAAATAATATAAAAGAAAGTCTTAAAAAAGAAAAAGAACTGGAGCAAAGACAAAAAATGAGAAATGAAATTTTAGAAAAAATAGCTCAAGATTCTAAATGTGAAATACCGGAAATCTTAGTGGAGAATGAAAAGGATAACCTTTTAGAGGATTTGAAACAAAGAGTTGACCAGGGACTTAAAATTCCTTTTGCCGAATATTTAGTCCAAATAAAAAAAACCGAAAAAGAGATTAAAGATTCTTTTAATGATGCTGCTGAAAAAAGAGTTAAAAACTTTTTAGCTTTAAGAGAGATTGGGAAGAAAGAAGAGATTAAGGTTTCCAAAGAAGAGATAGAAGAAGAAGTAAATAAAACATTAAAAAACTACCCGAGCAAGAAGGATGTTAAAAAAATTAATATTGAGAGGTTAAAAGATTATACTAAAAGTGCAATGTATAACGAAAAGGTCTTTGAGAAATTAGAAAGTTTTATTAAATAATATGCCATTAGTCCCCTCAATTATTGAAAAATCACAAAGAGGAGAAAGAGTTTACGATATCTTTTCTCGTTTATTAGAAGAAAGAATAATTTTTTTAGCTGGTCCTATCACTGATAGTCTAGCTAATTTAGTTATTGCTCAAATTCTATTTTTAGCTTCTAAGGATGCTAAAAAAGATATTAAATTATATATTAACAGCCCTGGTGGTTCAGTCACAGCTGGCTTGGCCATTTATGACACGATGCAGTATATTAGCTGTGATATTTCTACTATTTGTATTGGAATGGCTGCTTCCATGGGAGCGACTCTTTTAACGGCTGGTGAAAAAGGTAAAAGGTTTGCCTTGCCTAATTCCGAGATATTACTTCACCAAGTAGCCGGAGGGATTAAAGGACAAGCAGCAGATATTGAGATTGAGGCGAAACAAATATTAAAGATAAAAGGAAAACTTAATGAGATTTTGGCTGAACATACTGGACAACCCATAAAAAAAGTTGAGCAAGATACGGACCGAGATTTCTATTTATCAGCGGAAGAGGCAAAAAAATACGGTATTATTGATGAAGTTATAAAAGGGAAAAAATAAAAATCTAAATAAAAACATGAAGATTACTAAAAAGAAAAACGAGTTAGTAATTTCTTTAAATCCTAAAATTTATCCGCTAGAAGCAATTTATGGAGCTTGTTATATTTTTATTGATAAAGCCTATTTACTTTTAGATGGAGACCCTAAAAAAGAAATAAAAATTTCTATCATAGGAAAACAAGAGTTGAAATTAAAAAATCTTGAAAAAATAGCAGGGGAATTTAAAAATGAACTTCTAAATTATACTTTAAGATTGTCTATTGCTAAAAATACAAAGAAAATTAGAGAAACAATTGTGGAAAGAGCATTGTTTTCTGTTCTCCCCCATGAAGAAGAATTGGAAGTAATAGATCAATCAGAACAAATTGATAAAAAAACAATAGAAGATGATCCATTGGGCATTGCTGTCCCCTGGGAAGAAAAATATGGAAAGAAAAAACATAGTCATTAATTTTAATAAAAACTTTTATACGGTTGAAGTAATAAAAAAAGCTATTCAAGATTACAAAGGAATAGCTAATTTTAATATAATATCTAGTAAAAAAGAGAACAAGGTTGAAATAAAAAACATAGATCCAGAATCTGAGGGCATAATAAAACAAGAGTTTTGCAATTATGTTTTAGGATTAATGAAAAATGCCTAAACAAAAAAAAGAAAAATTTAATTCTACAGGATTTTTTCGTTTTAAAAAATTAGGAAAGAAATATCTTTTAACCAATGACCTTGGTGATTTTGTTTTTTTAAAAGAGAAAGAGTTTAATTATTTCGTCCAAGGAAAGTTAAAAAAAGATGGTGATATTTATGGAGAATTAGATAATAAACATTTTACTTCTGAATCGTGGAATTGTGAAAACTGTCAGGCAAGAATGACTAGAAGATATGCTTCTCGTCATGAATACTTAAATCAGGGTCCAAGTCTGCATATTATTGTTGTTACATTGAGATGCGATCATGCTTGTATATATTGTCATGCTTCTTCAAAAAGTATGGGGAGAAAAGATTTAGACATGACAGAAAAAACAGCTAAAAAAGTAGTAGATATGATTTTTCAGACTACCTCTCCTGATATTATTATCGAATTTCAAGGAGGAGAACCATTAGCAAATTTCAAAGTAGTTAAATTTATTGTGAATTACGCGCTTAAAAAAAATAAAAAAGCAAATAAAAAATTAAGACTTAGCTTAGTTTCTGCCTTGACTCTTTTAGATGATGAAAAACTAAATTGGCTCTATAATAAAAAGATTTCTCTTTGCAGTTCATTAGATGGACCCCAAAATGTTCATAATCAGAATAGGCCAATGATTAATAAGAAAAATAGCTATTTGATTACAATTCAAAAAATCATAAAGGTAAAAAATAAATATAAAGGTTTGGGATATGGCACAAATGCCTTAATGACTACAACAAAATATTCTCTCCATTTTTGGAAAGAAATTATTGATGAATATGTGAAATTGGGGCTCCATATCCATTTGAGACCGCTTAATCCTTTTGGGATGGCGAAAAGTCTTCAAGGAGTTATTGGGTATACGGCTGAAGAATTTCTTGAATTTTACAAAAAATCATTAGATTATATCTTAGAATTAAATATTAAAGGAGTAAATATCAGAGAGAGAGCAGCTACTATATTTACCCAAAAGATATTTACTGATAATGATCCTAATTTTTTAGATCTTCGTTCTCCCTGTGGTGCTGGAATTGGACAAATAGCTTATCATTATAATGGAGATATTTATACTTGTGACGAGGGAAGGATGATTGGTCAGATGGGAGATCAGGCATTCAAAATGGGTAATGTTTATAAAAATACTTATAAAGAGATTATGTCTTCTCCGGTAACGAAATCTTTGTGTGTCGCTTCTACATTAGATGGTCTTGCTGGGTGTAGTGATTGCGTATACTTGCCTTATTGTGGTGTTTGTCCAGTCTTTAATTATTCAGAAGGAAAGAATATTTTTTCTCAATGCCCAAATGATTTTCGTTGTAAAGTTAATAAGGGAATTTTAGATTATCTATTTCAAAAGTTTGAAGATCCTAAAAGTTTAAAAATATTTAAAAAATGGATTAGCAAAGATAAATAGATTTGCTTGACAAGGTTTAATTTGATAAAATAATTTAAAGGTTCGAAAATTTAAAATTAATAAATAAAAAATGAAAAAAAATATAAAAATCCTACTTATTTTAGCAGGGATAATCATTATTATTTTGGTTGGTTCTGCCTTGTCAAATCAGCAGTTTTCTGATAGTCAAGAAGAGGAAGGTCTTGCCTTTAATATCCTTGATGCGACAATTGAAGATATTAATTATGAAGACACTAATAGTTTTGTTGCAAAGATAAACACGGCTAATATTGCTGGGATAAGCGAAAATCCTATTGAGAAAGTCATTAAATTAGACGAAGTAACGGAATGGGTAATATATGACCAAAATAAAGAAGAGGAAATGTCAACAGATTTTACTACAGCAAAAAAAGGAGACGATGTTTTAATTTTTAGCGTAGAAAAACCTGAATCCATAAATGATGTTGAACAATTTACTGCTCTAAAAGTAATAATATTTGAATGAAGAAGTTTCCTCAAATTAAAAAGGATATTAAGGCGTTTTTGAATTCTGAGGAAGGAAATGTTAATAAAAAAGACATTGTTAAAGCAGGAACAATGCTTCTTGTATTAGGAGCAGCAGTAGCTGGCTCCATGGTAGCCAGAGAAGTAAGTGCTCAAGATTGGAAATGTGAGCATACTTCTCATTCTTCTCATTCTTCTCATTCATCTCACTCTTCTCACTCTTCCCATGGTTCCCATGGTTCCCATGGTTCCCATTCTTCTCACTCTTCTCATTCTTCTCATTCCTCTCATTCATCTCACTCTTCCCACTCTTCCCATGGTTCCCATGGTTCCCATGGTTCCCATTCTTCTCACTCTTCTCATACTTCTCATTCCTCTCATTCTTCTCATTCTTCTCATTCATCTCACTCTTCTCACTCTTCCCATGGTTCCCATGGTTCCCATGGTTCCCATGGTTCCCATGGTTCCCATGGTTCCCATGGTTCCCACTCCTCTGGCCACTCCAACGGAGGAACATGCGAGACTGGCTGTGAGCTAGGAGCATGTATGTCCACAGCGGAGCAAGCCTGCCAGACTACCTGCCAGACTTCCTGCCAGACTTCCTGTGAGCTAGGAGCATGTATGTCCACAGCGGAGCAAGCCTGCCAGACTGACTGTCAGACTAACTGTCAGACTTCCTGTGAGCTAACCTTCACCAACTAGTGGAGGGAAAGGAGACAAAGGGGGATATGTCAGAATTATATCACAGATCACATGTGAGGCATGTCAGATAAACCTGCCAGATTGTCTGCGAAGGTTCGTGCCAGCTCCAAAAATAACTTCAGCATTGAGGTCCGCAGAGAAGTAGTGTTTATGAATATTAAAGAGGTAGCCCAAAAATTTAAATTGCGGGCAATTACTATTTATGTGGCGACAGGAAAAGGTTCGTGTCCTTTTGCGTGCAGTTATTGTTTTTTAGCGAAAAATGGAAAGTTAAGACAAATGAGTATTGGAACATTGCATAAATCTATTGATTTTTTACGAAGGGTATCTTTAAAGCCAGAAGCAATTTATTTTTTTGGCACTGAACCTCTAATGCGTTTCGATTTAATTAAAGAAGCACGAAAATATGCGCCAGAACTTAAAATATCATTAACCACAAATGGTTGGCTTTTAACTGATAAGCGTATTGAATGGATGGCACGAAATAATGTCAAAATTTTTATATACTCCATTGATGGTGGAGCAAAATATCATAATAAACATAGGCGTACTATAGATAATAAACCAACATGGGCAAGGGTGGCTAAAAATTTTCAAAGATTGTTGCCAACTCAAGGAAAATGGATTACAACTCGTGGTACTTGGTCACCTGAGGGAAATGATTATGATTTAGTAGGACGTTTTAAGGCGCTTACAGCACTTGGCGCATCATCTATCGCTATAGTACCCGTGATGGGTGACCCAAGTTGGGATGAAAAGCGCACTGCTCAAGCATATATGGAACTGGCAGACTATTATAAAGGGGAAACTCCTCCTTCAAAGTTTATTATACAAGCACTATATCGACTAGCAATGAAAAATCTTCCACCTCTGGGTAATATGTGCAATGTAGGACATCATGCCTGGAGTGTGCTTCCCGATGGTACGCTTTTGATATGTCATAACGGTGTAGAAATACCAGATTGGCGTTTAGGTAATATTAATTCAAAAAAAGTAAATAAAAAAGCTATTGCGACTGCAGAACGAGTGGATAAATTTTATGAATTTAGAGATAAAAGACCAGAATGCGTAAATTGTCCAGCCAGAAATTTGTGTATGGGGGTGGGTTACTGCGCAGCTGAAAATCTTCGGTATGGCGGCAATGTTATTAATCCGCCTAAATCTTATTGTATCCATCTACGTGGTTTCGCAACAGGAATGAAATATTGGCTTAAATTAAGAAAAAAAAGGAAGAGAAAATAAAAGGAATATTCTTTGGCTAAAAATAAAATCCCTCGATATTCAATATCTAAAATATAGAGGGATTTTTAATTATTAATCCCACTCAGAGTTCCACCATTGAATCGCGAAAACTTCAGAAAGAGCTTCTGTTTCTTCGCCTATCACTTCTATCTTGACCTTGAACCACCAGGGCTAATCTTCAAAACTAGTCCAGATATCAGCACCAAAATTTGGTCCTCAGACATAAGACGCATCAGCTTCGAGGACATTAGAAGCAATTAGTATCGTACCTAATCCGATTTTATCTTCGGCATAACCAATAAGAGTAATATCAACTTTCTTATTGGTTGGTCCAATCCAGTCCCAGTTAATCTCATATGTTCCGTTTCCATCAAGCGATTCCCAAAATTCAGGACTGGTAATCTCAATTGAGCAGGGAATCTCTGGAGTCACTCGGGACGGCCACACTTTATGTATGATGTATGTATACATCATATACAATGTTAAATTAAAATAAGAAATAGTTGATAGGATAATCGAACTAAAGAAGACACACCATAGATGCGTTGATTGGTGTCGGACTTAAAGAGTGTTTCCAAACTATTGGTTAGAAAGCAGGGGGAGTAGAAATGGCAAGGGGAGATAAAAATATTTATCCCCCCTTGAGATCAATTAATGATCCCCTTGGATAGTAATATACCCTGTCAGCACAAAAACATCTGTATAGTTAACCTCATTTGCGAAAGCCGTTGTAATTAATGGTGGTACATATATTAATATTGAATTTTTTACCATACCTTTCCTATTTATCAATTCTGGAAAATATAGATAATCTATTCCTTTTATAACACACAATTCTTCAATAACAGGTACAATTTCGATTCCATACTTGAGTTTATGCAAATTATTTATATCTATCAAATAGGTAAAACTATAGCCGGCAAGCACTACTACTAATAAACATATACATGCTAATAAAATAATCGCTATCTTTTTCATTACGACTCAACCTCCTTTTAAATTTAGTTTTAGTTAACCATAAACTTAATCTTTGGCATATCGCTATGTATTCAATTGTTAAAGTTACAAAAATTAAATCTATCCTAATTATACATTTTTGAATTCATTTTGTCAAGCTCTTGTGGTAATGTGCACATACATATTGCACTTTTATGCTAGCTTAAGGGCATATGAAAGCTATGCCCGAAACAACATCTAAAGAAAAGTATTGATGGATTAAGCCAATTCTTGATAAAGAAATTACTATTAATAATATGGTAAAAGTCTGTCCATTCTCGGGAAGGTCTATCAAATATTGGCTATCTAAATATAGAGAATATGGAAAACAAGGGTTAGAGGATAAGTCTACTAGACCTAAGAGCCATCCCAATGAAACATGTATCAGGATAAAAGAAAGAATAATTGAATTGAGAAAAGACAAAAAGAGTGTGCTAGGAAATTAGCCTGGCACATGGAGGATGAAGGTATTAAAATAGACACCAGAACTATTGGGAAGATAATCAAGAAAGAAGATCTAACCAGAAAATACAGAATAAGGGAGATTAAATACAAATATGTTAAGATTCCTTTAAAAATTGGTGAATTAGTATTGCTCCTTTTAAAATACAATCTGTTAAAACAGATAATGGTTTCTGTTTTACAACAGATACACAGGACATTTAAAGAGTTCTGACACTTTTAATCCTAGATTGTATGCTTTTGATATCTTGTGTGCTAAACTAAGAATGGAACACTACCTGATTGACCCTGGCAAGCCTGCTCAGAATGGGAAAGTGGAAAGAAGTCATTCTTGAAAAATGAACTTTCTTTGAATAAACTCTTTGTAGTTTTTGATGATTATATAAATCTTCTCAAAAAATGGAAATTTCCTCGTGAAGCATCGAGGATTTCTATTACTAGTGGAGAGCCATTGATTAGAAATGATTTTTTGAATTTTTAGAGAGATGTTACCAAAACAGAAACAAAACTAGATACGGAATCCTTACTAATGGCACATTGCTTAACGATGAGAAAATGACTGGACTTAAGAGATTTAAGATTGATTATGCTCAAGTGAGTTTAGAGGGAATGGAAAAGAAAAATGATGAAATTCGGAGCAAAGGGACTTTTAAAAAAATAACAAAAGCAGTAAGATTACTGGTTAAAAATGAAATTAATACGGGTATTCAGTAACAGTGAATAAACAGAATTTAGAAGATATCCCATTATTGATTGAACTAGCTAGAAGGTTAAAGGTAAATGGTTTAGAATTAAGAAGATTTATTCCTATTGGCAGAGGGGGAAAATGGAGAGATTAATGCTTTCTTTTCAAGAGACAAAAAGGTTGTATCTCTTTCTTCTGAAAACTAATAAAGAGTTAATCAATCAGAAATCAAGGCTGAGTATAGGCGTAGGTTGTGAAGACGGGATTTTGGCTCAGGAGGGCTATAAAGTAAATGCCTGTGTGGCTGGATATTCTTCTTTGACTATTTTACCTAATGGCGATGTTTATCCTTGTCGGAGATTGCCGATTTATGTTGGCAATGTCTTAAAACAATCATTGGAAGAAATATTCTATAAATCTGAAGAATTGAAAAAGTTAAGGAACCCAAAGAATATGAATGCTCGTTGTCAAAGTTGTGCCTATTCTGACGAATGTCAAAGAGGGACTAAATGTGTGAGTTATGGCTATTGGAAAGATAGTTATATAGATGATCCACAATTTTTGCCAGATCCACAATGTTGGCGATTATTTAAATAGATAAATTATGAAAAGAATAGATATAAAAATAGGATTTCAGTGCAATAATCATTGTTTATTTTGTGTTCAAGGAAATAAAAGGGAAGAATTTTCTGATAAAACAACTAAAGAAATTAAGAAAATTTTAAAAAAAACTAGAAAAAAACACGAAGCAGTTGTTTTTACTGGAGGAGAGCCAACAATTAGAAAAGACTTTCCTGAGTTAGTTGGATATGCGAAAGATATGGGCTTTAAAACTATTCAAATTCAGACTAATGGTCGAATGTTTGCCTATAAAGAATTTTGTGAAGAATTGATCAAAAAAGGAGCTAATGAATTTGCTTTAGCACTTCATGGACATAACGCGAAATTACACGACTATTTAACTACTGCTTCTGGAAGTTTTGAGCAGACTACTACTGGGATAAAGAATCTTAAATTCTTAGGTCAACGAGTTCTTATGAATACGGTGGTTACTAAGCCGAATTATAAACATCTTCCCAAAATTGCTGAGCTTTTGGTAAATTTAGGAGTGGATCAATTCCAGTTTGCTTTTGTCCATATTAATCCAATTATTTTGAATGACAAAAAGCTAATAGATGAAATTATTCCCCAAAAATCTAAAGTAATGCCCTATGTTAAAAAAGGACTTCAAATTGGTATTGATGCCGGAGTGAAAGTAATGACTGAAGCTATCCCATATTGTTTTATGAAAGGATATGAGAATTATATTGCCGAAAGAATTATTCCTAATGGAGCAGTTTATGATGCGGATTGGTCTATTGATGATTATGGGAAATATCGGAAAACAGAAGGCAAGATAAAAGGACCAAACTGCTTAAAATGTAAATATTTTAAAATTTGTGAAGGTCCTTGGAAAGAATATCCTCAAATTTTTGGATGGAAAGAATTTAAACCAATCAAAAATATATGATAAAAAATATTCCTAGTATATCTCTTATTTTTCCGGCTTGGAATGAAGAAAAATATGTCCAGAAAGCTGTTTTGAAAGCGGGCAACGCCTTAAAAGAGATTACAGACGATTACGAAATCATTGTTGTTGACGATGGTAGTATTGATAAGACTGGAGAAATAGCTGAAAAATTAGCGAAAGAGAACGGTCATATAAGAGTTCTTTACCATAAAAAAAATCAAAAATTAGGAAAAACCTTAAGAACTGGTGTTTCTGCTGCTCAAAAAGATTTAATTTTGTATTCAGATATTGATCTCCCTTTTGATTTTAAAGAGGTAAAGAAGATGATTGACCTGATGGAAGTGACCAAGGCGGATATTATTTCCGCTTTTCGTCTCAATCGGGCTGAAAAGGAATTTGGAAGAACCATTTACTCCTTTATCTATAATTTTTTGATTAGAATTCTGTTTTGGATTAATGTTAAAGACATCAATTGTCCAGCTAAGTTATTTAAAAAATCAATTTTTGAGAAGGTCGAACTAAAATCAAATGGTTCTTTTATTGATGCGGAATTAATTATCAAAAGTATTAGGAGAGGGTATAAAGTTTGTCAGATGGGGATAGAATATTTTCCCAGGATAGAAAGTCGGTCTAGAGCATCAAATCTCGGAACAGTCTTAGGGATATTAAAAGAGATGACATTATTATATAAAGACACTATGCGTCGTAATCAGTCTTTTAATTAATGAAAAAAGTATTACTTTTAAACCCACCAGGCAAAAAACCATATCTTAGAGATTATTATTGCAGTCTTATTTCCAAAGGAGGCTTTATTTGGCATCCTCTTGATTTGACTGTGCTGAGCGGCATCCTTTCCTCAAATTTTGAAATAAAAGTTATTGATGCCTTAGTTCAAAAAATGAGCCCGGAAGAATGCTATCAGGAGATATTAAAAATAAGACCACAAACTATTATTTTTCTTAGCGGGGCTGTTTCTTGGGAAGAAGATAAAAAGTTTTTTAAAAAAATCAAAGAGAAACAAAAAATTCAACTAATTGGTACTGGTGATTTGTTTCTTTTTAATAGTGAAAGTTTATTAAAAAAACATAAATTTCTGGATGCTATTATACTTGATTTTACCAGTTCCGAAATTGTAGATTTTCTGGCCGGAAAGAAAGAAATTTTTAAGGATTTGGTTTACAGAAAAAGAGATAGGATTGTTTCAAATAAAAAATCTTCTAAAAAGAAAAATATCTTTTCTTTGCCTTCGCCGCGTCTTGATTTATTTCCGTTAAATAGATATCGTTGTCCTGTCACCAAATTCAATCCCTTCGCTACGGTCATTATCAGCTTGAATTGTCCTTACCACTGTCGTTTTTGCACTTATGGAAATTTAGATTTTAAATGGCGGGAAGTAGAAAATATTATTGAAGAATTGGTTTATATTCATTCTTTAGGGATAAAGGAAGTTCGTTTTAAGGATAATACTTTTGGGGCAAATAGAAATCAGGTTTGGGAGTTATGCCAAAAAATGATTAAAAATAAATTTAATTTTTATTGGTCCTGTTCTTCTCGAGTGGATGTCCTTGATGAAGCTCTGTTAAAATTAATGAAACAAAGTGGCTGTCATACTATTCAGTTTGGGGTAGAAAGCGGGAACCAAAAGATATTAGACAATTATAACAAAGGGTTTACCTTAGAACAGGTTAGAAAAACCTTTGCTCTTTGTCGCAAATTAGGAATTCAGACTATGGCTCATTTTATTCTTGGTTTGCCCGGTGAAAATGAAGAGACAGTTTTAGAAACTATAAATTTAGCCAAGGAATTAAAATGTGATTTTGCTGCTTTTAACATAGCCAGCCCAAGAATAGGAACAGATTTAAGAAAAGAAGCAATTAAAAAGAAATGGTTGGCTTCTTCTGATTTATCTAAAACAGATAGCTCTCTTACTTATCCGATAATAAAAACAAAAGAACTTTCTCAGGAGAAATTGTGGGCATTAAGAAATAAAGCCATTAGAGAATTCTACTTTCGCCCCTCTTATATTATGAAAAAGATTCTTCGTTTAAATAGTTTCTATGAATTAGGGATACTTTCCCGTCAGGCATTTTTGCTCTTTTCCAGTATATTTAAAAAAGGGATTAAACAATGATCCAAAATATTATTAATTTAGTAAATAATTACTTCCGAGGCACTATTCCCTTTTTCATTACGGCAAACTTCATTTTATTGATAATTTTGATATATTTTAATCGGAGGGAACTTTGGAGGTTCTTTAAAAAAATAAAAAATAGAACTTGGTTAATACTTATTCTTATTATTCTTCTGGCTTCATTCTTAAGGATATTTATTGCTCCCCATCAGACAATAATGTTTGGAGACGAAGGTTGGTATATGGAAACGGCTAAAAACATGTTAGATGGAAACTATGGATATTTTGTCCGAGATGTTTATAAGTCGATTGGTGGGCCTTTTGTAATAGCTATTAGCTTTCTCTTGTTTGGAATAGATAATTTAGTAGCTCATTATGCCTCCTCAGTATTGGGCATATTAACTGTATTTAATATTTTCTGTTTGGCTTTAGTGCTCTTTAAAAAAGAGAATATTGCTCTTTGGTCTGCTTTTCTTTTCTCACTAATCCCTGTTCATATTGTTTGGTCTGGTTCAGCTGAAACGAATGTTGCCTCTGTTTTTTTTATTACGCTTGCTTTGTTTTTTTCTCTCCTATATTTTAAACAAAAAAATAATCGTCTTTTTTGGCTTTCCTTGATTGCCATAGCTTTTGCTTGCCAAATGAGAATAGAGAATCATTTTCTTATACTTCTTTTCTTATTGGGTTTGTCAATTTTTAAGGTTAAAGTTTTTGAAAAAGCTAATTTAAGAACTGTTCTGTCTAATCTTTTTCTGATAGGGCTGATAATAATGCTTATTATTCCAAATTTGGCTAATGCTCTAGATCATCATCTGTCTACTAATTGGAATGAATTAACAATAGAAAATCAGCAATATGTGCCTAATTTAAGTATCTCTAATCTTGTTTATAATTCAACAGATCAGGCAAGTCATTTTCTGGATACTCGATATCATCCTTTAATCTTTTCATTTTTTTTAATTATTGGTTTTATACACACTCTGATAAAAAAACGGAAGAGTTCAATATTTTTATCTTTTTGGTTTCTATTATTATTTCTTATTTACTTTAGCTGTTGGCCAAATTTAGGACCAAAGTCTCGTTTTTTTATGGGATTTTACCCAATAACCACATTATTTGCCGGTTATGGACTTTATTTTTTTATCGGTTGTCTTAAACTAGAAAAATTTAAGAAGTTTTTAATTTTAATTCTTGTCCCAATAATTATATTAATTTTTCTTCCTTATATTAAAAGAGAAATCGAAGATACTCCTTTTACTTCTCAAGGAAAAATGCAGACAGGAATTACTCATTTAGCTGTCAAAAAAATACCCAAAGATTGCATTATTATAGCCAATGAACCGGGAATATTGACCGGGGTCATTGATTCGGAGATAATTAATCTGAAATCTTTTTTGACCCTTAAGAACAGCAACCAAGTAACTTTGCAAAAAACAAATTGTCTTCTCTTTTTTAAAGATTATACTTGTGATCCCAGCATGCAATTTCTTCCTGATTGGCAAGAAAACTATAAAGAAATAAAGAAAAGATATAAATTAACTCCCTATTTAGTTTACCCCGAAGAGGAATTAGTTAAGAGTGAACAAATAATAAAAACAAAATCTTTTTTAATCAATTTTTCAGAATCGATAGCAGAAATATTCAAAATAGAAGGACAGTTCTATAACCAAAGACTTTCTAATCCAATAGAAAGTTACGGTTTTTATAAGATTTTTCTAAAAGAATAGGCTAATATGACAAAAAATAACAAAAATCTTTAATCAAATAAATTTTCAAGTTTTGTTTTAACAAGAGAAGTCTTATGAAGAATGTGGTAGTATTGTGGACATAATTTTGGTGAAAAATAAACTGAAGCCTTTGTTTATTTCTATGACAGACTCAAAAAAAAATAAAATTTCTAAAAAAATTTGTTAGAGAATGAAGTTGATTTTTGAGCATAAAGGATATAAAATAACCTCAGAAGCAAAATATAATTAGATTTTTTTAAACGAAAGCAATGCTCGATATAATATTTATATTTTCAAAGATCTAAAATTAATTAGACGGGCAAAAATGATATCTCAAGGATTTACTCTTAATAAAGGATGCAATTATAAAGACTTTGATTTGTTATTTAGATATTCTATTTTTGGATGGGAGGAGTTTAAACTAATTTAATTAAGGTAAAATTTTTTGAGAATAATAAATAAAATAAAAAAATGATAAATAAAATAAAAATAACAAAAAAAATAAAGAAGATAAGCAAAGTAGAAATAATAAAAAATCCTTCAAAATACATAGAAGCAATAAATAAAATTTCCCGATTGAGTAATCTTTCAACTGTTGAATTAGTAGCGGTTTTATTTGATATAAAACCAGCTATGGCTGATGCGATTACATTAGATAAAGGATTGACTCAAAATTTGAAAGAAATAAAAAAATTATGTAGAATACTTTCTTTAGAATTTGCTCAATCAAGATTTAAATATATTGTTAATAGCCCAAGAGGAATATATGAAGAAATACCAATAAATGACTCGAGAGAAGGGAAAATAATATTCGGAATTTCTAAATCAATTTCTAAAGCAAAAAATGCAGCAGAATATTATCATCTAAAATGTATTCATCCGGGTTATGGAAAAAAGTTTGGGAGGTTAATGGGATATCCTGAATGTTGTCTGGATTTTGGAGATTATCTAAATAATCCAACTGGAGATTCAAATAATTTTGGTTACAAAAATCCAGCAGTTGAATCATTAAAAAGATCTAAAAAATTTGCTTGGCAATTAAATGTTTTTACAGAATCTTTACTTCCTCATTATCCATGTAGTTTAAATTGTCAAAAGAGCATAGATTATGTTGATAAAGTATTAGCTGTTCTTGATAAAATAATGCCTGATTTTTCCGCTCATATCAAATTTAATCTTAAGGAACCAGCCTCTTTATATTGGAGCTGTGCTGATAGAATTCTACTTTTTGGTAAATTTAAAAAAGACAAAAAAAGGGATAAAAGTGAAATCAAATATCACAAAAGTATTTCTAAAATCACGTCATCAGAATTCTATCAAGAGAACGATATGGGTTACATTAAGCAATTAAAAAAAATAGAAAAGATGATAAAAAATGGTGACAGACTAGTAATGGAATCTAATCATTTTACTATATATCAAGGTCAAAAAAAAATTTGTTATATAGAAAAGCAAAATAAATATACTCCGATATTAGTTAAGCCAGATTAATATAATAAATAATAAATTATAATGATGAAAAAAATAGCAAAATCTTTTAATAAAAATAAAGCAAAAGATTAAAAAATGGAGTAGCCAAGGTTTTATTCTCTTTAAAGAAATTTTAAATAAAGATAGAAAATCATTACAATGACTTTTGAATATCTAATTAATTTAATGAATGATACTTTGAGAATTACTTCTCCTTTCTTTTTAATTCTTAATTTTATTCTAGTTTTACTTTTCTTTTATCTAAGCAGGAAAGATTTTTTTGTTTTTTTTAGGAAGATTAGCAAAAGAACTTGGGCAATATTATTTTTAATCATTCTATTAGCAAGTTTTCTAAGAATTGTTGTTGCTCCTCATCAAACAATGATGTTTGAAGATGAGGGGTGGTATCGAGGAACAGCTATGAAATTTCTAGATATTGATATTGATTATTTCCAAGATGGTTTTTACAAATCACTTGGTTGGCCTTTTATAATGTCTTTAGGTTTCCTTATTTTTGGCAAGATCGCTTTAGTCGCTAATTATCTCTCTTCTTTTCTTGGGGTTTTAACGGTTTTTAATATCTTTTTTATTGCTTTCTTGCTTTTCAATAATGAAAAAATTGCTCTTTGGTCGAGTTTTCTTTTTAGTTTAATTCCAACGCATATTATCTGGTCTGGTTCAGCTGAAACAAATGTTGCTTCTCTTTTTTTTATTACCTTAACAGTTTTTGTTTTTTCTTTATATTTTAAAGAGAAGAAAGAAAATTTATTTTGGTTATCTCTTCTAGTATTAGTATTTACCTTCCAAATAAGGCCGGAAAATCATTTTTTACTATTCTTATTTCCATTAGGCTTGTTAATTTTTAATGTATATTCTTTTAAAAAAAAGACTATTTCTAAATTCGTTATTGGTAAATTAATTTTGATTTTCTTAATTTTTTTAATATGTGTCCCTAATCTTATTAATAATTTAGATCATTATCTTTCAGCTCGATGGAACGAAATTGATACTGGAGGGAAAATAATTGCAGATAATTGGAGTATAAATAATTTAACATATAATCTTCTTAATCATTTTCCTAGCCTTTTTAATGATTATTATCATCCAATATTGTTTTCCATCTTTTTCTTCATAGGTCTTTATTTTCTTTTTTCTAAAAATAAAAAAAACTTTTTATTTCTTGGTTCTTGGTTTTTAATTTTTTTCTTTATTTATTTCATTTCATGGCCTGCCTTGGGGCCAAAGACACGTTTATTTATAGCTTTTTATCCGATTACAACCATTTTTGTTGCCGTAGGTATTAATTCTTTATTAGATTTAATTAAAAATTCTTCCTTTAGAAAATTTATTCTTATAGCTCTTGTTTTATCTTTTCTGACATCTTTTTCTTTTTATTTACGCGAGGAAATCATGAGGATAAATTTTTATTTAGAAGGAAGAATGCAAACTAATTTAATTAATTTAGCTGAAAAAAACATTCCCGAAGATTGTGCTATCCTAGCGAATCTTCCCAATATGTTGGCTACAGTAGCAGGTTCAGAAGTATTTGACCTTAATGAATTTTTGAAAGATAAAGAATACAGAGAAGATATAAAGAATAATTCAAAATGCTTACTCTTCTTTAAAGATTATACCTGTGATCCATTGATGCGATTTTCTCCTGTTTGGTTTGAAAATTGCTCAACCTTAGAGGAAAATTATAGATTAAAACCTTTTCTGAATTATTCATCAAGATTAGTTGACCAAGAGAAAAAAACACTAAAAGACTTTGATTTATTTTTTTTAAGTTTTTCTGAATTATTAATTGATCCTATTATTCTAGACCACGATGCTTATTTTTATAAAAATAATATTTTTAAAAAGGACAAATCTTTCGGCTTTTATGAAATAATTTTAGAGAAGTAAATATTTATGTCTTTAATAATTAAAAAAAACTTTAAATATCCTCTTTCCAAACTTTTATTTTATAACGATGAAAAGTATGGAAGCGATATCAGCGACATAATTGCTGTTAAAAATTTAATTAAACCCTTCTTTTGGACATTAGCTAACTCTAAAGAGGGATTGGATAATTTTAAGAAAATTGCAAAGGACAACAATTTAATTATTGATTATCAAAAACATGTTTTTGATCCCGAAAAAGAAAAAAAATATAATAAAATATTTACAAAAGAGAATAAATTTTTTTATAATGTTTACATATCTAAAAAAGAAAATGTTATTAAAAAGGCCAAAAAAATAATATTGCGTGGATTTACTCTTAGAAAAGGATATACATCAAAAGATGTTGGAATATTATTAGGATATCCTTCTTGTTGTGTAGAGAGTTTTTTAAAATTTGATGTTAAAAAATCTGTTTTAACACTAAAACCTTTTATCCTAAATAAAATTCCTTTTTATAACAATAATCTACTTACTGGCAGTTCAAGTAATTGTTTGTTAAGCGGTCATGCTGTTTGCTCTTATAATTGCAAGAAAAGCCTTGCTTATAATAAAAAAATTTTAAAGGCTATCCAAAAAGAAATACCTAGTTTTTATAATTTTTTAAAAACTTATTTAAAAAAACCTCTTTTAATCTGGAGAAATAATTGTTCTGGTTTTGCACTAATAGATACCATGGTTGTTATTCTTTTTGACGGGGAGCTGATAGGCAGAACTTTAAGGTATAGTAATATCTATCCTCATTTTCCTATAAACCACGAAGCACATCTTGATAATTTCCCTTCTCAAGAAACAATTTCTCTCCTTCAACGAGGAAATAAAATTGTTTTCTACAATAAAGTGTTAATTGTTTATAAAGCCAAGAAAAAAATAGGGGAAATTAAAAGGTCTAAGGACACAGCTATTTTAGTGCAACCAAAATAATAACTAAATATTGTGATTAAATAATGAGTTGTCTATAGACAATAAAGATATGGTCCAAAAAATTACAAAAAAATATCCAAAGATTTCCCAAAGTAACGGGTATTCTTAATACGGTAGTTTCTCAATTGAATTATCAGTATCTTGCCGAAACAGGAAAATTCCTTTTATCTTCGAAAATTATTTTTTTAATATTTTAGATTTCATTTTTAACAACTACGCGAAAGATTTTTATAAAACTTTAGTGGTAAAAGTGAATACTTTATCAAGTGCTCTGAATAATCTTGAAACTATTTTAGATAAGTTTGATACAGTTACTTTTTTTGATTTCCCTCTTTGTTTATTTAAGGCAAGGGTGAGAAATAATCTTCATACTATTTTTATTACTGCTGAGGGCAGAAGTGGGATAACAAAGCAAATAGGGTATAAACCGGAAAGGATTGAGAAGCGAAAGCAAATTTATGGAGACATCTACAAAAAAAGGATAGAAATCTGTAAAAATTGTGAGTTTTATGAGAAATGTGGGGGGGGGTTGGAAAGACTATTTAAATTTGTATGGGCAAGAAGAAATTATTAATTTAGCTAAAGAACATCAATGTCTAAAAAAATAAAAAAAACTGTTATTTTCACTGGCTATAAATGTAATAATAAATGTATTTTTTGTATAAATTGGGACAAAAGAAATATTCTAGGCAGAACTACTTCTGAAATTAAAAAAGAAATGGTGGGAGCTAAAAACAGAGGGAGTACATATCTTGAAATAATTGGAGGAGAAACTACGATGAGACCAGATATTATTGAAATAATAAGTTTTGCCAAAGATTTAAGGTTTGAAACGATAATGATGGCCACTAATGGTCGAATGTATTCTTATGAAGAATTTGCTAGAAAGATACTTAAGGCTGGCTTGAATAGTATCGTTTTTTCAATTCATGGTCATACAGCTAAGCTTCATGATTCTTTGACTCAAACAAGAGGAAGCTTTAAGCAGCTAAAAAAAGGAATAGAAAATGTAAAAAGAATAAGGAAAGAATTAAATTTAAAAATTAATCTTGGTTCTAATACTTGTATTGTCAAACAAAATTATAAATATCTCCCTCAGATTGGAGAATATATTTATAATTTGGGAATTAATAATGCAGAATTCATTTTTGTTGATCCTACTTATGGTGCCGCTTTTGATTTTTTTGACAAACTTGTACCTAAAATTTCTAAAATTGCTCCTTTTGTTCGCAAATGTCTTGACATTGGTAAAAAAAATAATATTGTTCATTGGCATATCCGCTATGTTCCCCTTTGTTATTTTACTGATTATCTAGATCAGATTAGTGAGATTCAAGAAGTAAAAACCTTTAAGACCGAACATATTGCTCCTGATTTTTATAATCCTAATGCCGAAAAAGGTAGAAAAAGTATTGGTCGAGCAAAGACAAAAAAATGTAAAGGATGTTTACTCTATGATAAATGTGAAGGAATCTGGAAGGAATATCTGAAGCATTATGGAGATAAAGAACTTCATCCCATCAACAAATTGTAGGATTATAAGATATTATGTTTTATGAAAATTATTCTCAGTAATCTTCGAGAAAAAGATTATAGAAAATGGGATGAATTTGTTAAATCAAATCAAAACTCAACTATATTTCACACTATAGCCCGGAAGAGAATAATAGAAGAAACTTTTAATTATCAATCTAATTATTTAGTATTGAAAAATTTACAAGGAGAAATTCTAGGAATTTCACCTGCTTTTTTAATAAAAAAAGCTCTGGGAAAAGTTATTATCTCTCAACCATTTTTTGAATATGGAGGAATAATTGCAAGAGAAGGAGCTGAGGGAGTATATAAAAGCATATTAGATTTTTATAAGGAGAAAATAAAAAAGAAGGCATAAAATACATCGAGACAAAAACAATACCTAAGGATGATAACGATGAATATTTTAGAAAGGCTGGATTTATAAAATAACTTAAAGCGCTTGATTTTTCAATTGATATTAGAAATAAAAATTTTGAAAAAGACATTTGGTTAGAACTTTTTACAGCAAAATCAAGAGTTAGAAATTCTGTGGGAAAAGCGATTAAAAATGGAGAGATCGTCGAAAGTTTTTAGATTCATTTATTCTTCCAATGAATAAAACTAAGAATAATTATTTCATTTATACCTGGAATTGTGAGACGCTAGATGAAATATCAGATATCTATAATTTTGTAAGAGACAATTATACTAAAAAACAAATTGGACAAATGGACGGATATGAAATATATTTATTAAAAGACAAAGGTCAATAACAAATTTAATTTTAATATAAAAATATGGTCAAAAAATCTTTGAGAAAATATATTATTACTTATCAAAGTGAAGAACATTATGAAGTCCTTGGTTATGTTGAAGCAGAAAGCATAGATGATGCTGTTAAGCGTGCCAAGGAAGAACTTAAAACAGAAGCAAAATTTTATGAAGTGGGAAAGGCAAAAATTGCTGAAATTATTGGAGAAGAAAAAATCATTTTTGATATTAAGTAAATTATGCCGGTAATTTGTATTTGGAATAAATGCAACAGCAAATGTTTGATGTGTAGTAATCCATCTGATTTTCAAGCCAGAGATCCCTATAAGGATTATAGTTTTAATGCATTAAAAGAAAGGATTGATAGAATTAAATTAATTGATGACAAAATTATCTTAACTGGTGGCGAACCTACTATCCATCCAGATTTTCTTAAGCTGCTTTCTTTTATTAGGAAAAAATTTCCTTCAACAACAATAGAACTAGATACCAATGGAAGAAGATTTTCTTATTCTTCTTTTACTAAAGAGGTTTTATCATTTAATAATATAAATGTTTATACCTCTTTACATGGATTTGATGCTAAGACTCACGATGCTGTTACTAGAACCCCAGGCAGTTTTTCTCAAACAGTTAAAGGGATACAAAATCTTTTAAAATACAAAGGGCTTGGACTCTATGAATTAGAATTAAGAATTATTATTACTAAACTTACCTATCAATACGTTGAAAAAATATTGAAATTTATAAAGGGAAAATTTCCCCAAATAGACAGAATAGTAGTCATCTTTATGGAGATGGAAGGGCAAGCAGGGAATAATTTTAAAATCGTTGGACTTACTCATAGCCAGTTTCAAGAGTTTATTCCAGGGATAGCTAAATGGATACCGAAGTTTAAAGAGTTTCGTTTTTACCATTTTCCTCTTTGTATGATTAATCAATCCCTTTGGAAATATACTTGGCGAACACTTCCAAAATATGAAGTAACTTTTCTACCGAGATGTGAAAATTGTCTTTATAAAAAATATTGCTTAGGTATTCATAAAGAATATCTTAAAAAAGTGGGCGGGGGAGAATTCCAGCCAATAAAAAATAAATATCTTATTAAGCAAACGAATAATTTTTATCATCCAATCCAAGATGTATCTATTAAGTAAAATTCTTTTTTCTGATTATTTGCTTTTAATTCCTATTTTTATTATCGGTCTTATTACTAGTTTCGAGGATTTTAGATATGGCAAAATTAAGAATAAATGGATAAAAATTGGTTTTTTATGGGGATTAACAATTTTTACTTTATATATTTTTTGGAATCTCTTTTTTTTACTTCTTCAACATTTTAAAATGACTCCCTCTTCTGTTTTCCTTTTGAGGGTCTCTTATCTTGGTGAAGTTTTTCTTAATACAGGGATTGCCTTAATAGTAGGATTTTTGATGTGGCGTTGGAATACTTGGTCGGCTGGAGATGTCAAACTTTTTGTTTTATTCTCCTTTCTTTTACCTTTAAAATTTTATTCCAATACATATTTATCTTATTTCCCTTCTTTCGCTTTTTTAATTAATATTTTTGTTGTAGCCTTAGGAATATTTTTAATTATCCTTAGTGTAACGTTTTTTTATTGGTTTTTTACGAAAGAAAGAAAAACTTTGTCAGAAGAAGAAAAAATTGTTCAAAAGAAAAAACTCAAAAATAGTCTTTTCTCTTTCTTAAAAGAAATACTCGATTTGCTCGTGATTTTCTTTGTTGTGATTAGTTTATTCGGGATTATTTTTAAAAGCGCTTTAGGCAAAGATTTAATTTATCTTTTCACTATTAAGCTCGGTCTTGAAAATTGGGTTTTATTTATTGCTCTTCTGGGTTTTTTTATTTTTTTGATGAGATTCTTGCAGAAAATTAAAAAAATATTTTATGTAATAGCTATAATTCTTCTCATTTGGTTACTTCGTCAATGGATTATTCTTAATCAGTCTCCATTTTTGACAATAAAACCTATGCTAAGTATTACGGCAGCAATTGTTTTCGGAGGATTTATTTTTAGGAAAGCATTTGGTTGGTATGTTAATAAGAAAGAAATTCAAGAGGTTAATATAGAAAATCTTAAAGTTTATATGCGATTAACTGAGGAAAGCTTAAATAAACTGAGAGGTAAAGACAAAAAATCATTTGAAAAATCTATTGGGAGAATTTATCCTGACGGATTAACTAAAGAACAAATATTATCTCTAAAAGGGATTGCCGAAGAGAAAAAAATAACGAAATTAAAAATATATAAATTATCTCCTTTTGCAATCTTGATATTTATTGGTTTAATTATTACAATTATACTTAGAGGATCAGTTATTCAACTATTTTTATGATAGTTCAGATTAATTAATAAGGCTTGACTCATAGTTTATAATATATGTATAATTAAATTAGTTAGAATAATTATATTTAACTAAGATGAATACTTCTTTTAAGAAAAATCTTTTTAGACATAAAAAAATTATCATTTCGGTAATTTTAATAATATCAGTAATAGGATTAACTTTTTTAATAATGAATGTTTTTGCTGAAACTCCATCTGACTGTATTGGTACAGATGTAAGTCGTCAGGATTGCTGCACCTGTCTTGCTATTACTGCTTCGCCGAGTACTATCCCTCCTGGGGGTTCATCTACTTTAACCCTTTATGTTGACAATAATCCTAATTCTCCATCTGACATTTGCTCTCCCAACGGTTTCTCCTCTGGCGATGGAACGGCTGTTTGTTCTATTGATAATGGGGTTCTTTCTAATACTATTTTTAACGATGGAACTTATGATAGTTTTGTTTCACCAGCTAATACTACCACTTATACTGCTACCTGTAGTGGGATAGGTGGTACTAAAACCAGCAATGTTAAAGTTACAATTACAGTTGTTGATACTACTCCTCCTACTATCTCCTTTAATCCTATTTCTCGTCCTTGGGACAAGACTAATGCTAATGTTATCGTGACTGCTTCTGACGCTTCAGGAATATCTGCTACTTATTATTGTTGGACTACTGGTGTTTCTTGTGCTCCAGGTACATCCTTTGCTAATGGTTCAACTCTTACTCAGTCATCTAATGGTAATTGGAATCTCTGTATTAAAGCTAGAGATAATTTTAATAATGAAACTACTCAATGTTCTGGTCGTTATCAAATAGACAAAACCCTTCCAATAGTTGATTCCTTTAGTGTTGACGGGAATGTTTCTAACTTTAGTACTTCTGATACTTCTTTAACTATTGCTTGGTCAGTTTCTGATGGTGGTGGATCAGGTCTTTTAAGAGTAGAAGTTTGGCGTCAAACAGATGGTGGTGGTTGGTCTAAAATTCATGAAGAGCCTATTTCTGCTAATCCTGACTCAGGTTATTGGGTAGACTCAGTTATTTGTGGTCATAGTTATGAATATGGTATTCATGTGGTTGATAATGCTAACAATATGGGGCAAGAAATTTCTTCTATTACTGCTACTGTTCAGTGTAACCAAAAACCTAATGCTACAAATTTAACAGTTGTTCCTTCAGATTATTGTACATATTCTCTGCCTACTAAATTCTCTTGGAATTTTTCTGATCCTGATGTAGGCGATGTTCAGGAATATTATCAAGTGCAAATAGATAATAATTTTGATTTCTCTTCCATATATATAGATTCTGGAAAAATTCATTCTTCTTCAGGGTCATATGTGGCTAGTGGGTTCTTATACAACACTCCTTATTATTGGAAAGTAAAGGTTTGGGACAATATAGGAGCTGATTCGGGATGGATCCCAGGTCCATCATTTACAACTCCCTCACATAAATACCCAGCTCCCGAATTTACTTGGTCCCCTTCTTCGCCAAGTGCGAATGAGATTGTTCAACTTTGTGCTGTTCAAACTGGTGTATGTCCAATCGATCAAAGTATCTGCTATAATTCATCCAACAATCCAATATCTTGTTCTGGTAAAACTTTCCTTTGGACATTACCTACAGGAGCAGAGTTTGCATCGACATCAGTGGCAAGTACAAAAAATCCTCAAATTAAATTTACGGATTCGGGGAATTACACGGTTACTCTTAAAATAACGGATAATGTTATTGGTGGTTCTTGTACTAAAACTCATCAGATACAAGCGACTCTTCCTTTGCCAGAGTGGGAAGAAACAACTCCTTAAATTTGAAATAAAAACTCTTTATCTAATAAAATTGCTTAATTAAATTAAGCAATTTTAAATTAAGAGAATTGAATAATTGTATAAAGTAACAATGGGCTTTACAAAAAGGAGCTTTTTTATTAGGATAAGAATAGAAATTAACTAATATGAAATTTGGGGAAACAACATCAATATATAAAACAGTAGAGAAAGCTAGCGATAGATGAACATATATTAATGTAAGATATTATGATTAACCAAAATTTCAACTTGAATTATGAATCAATTAATCCTATATCTGATAGGCGTAGCTTTATTATGGGTAGGAGCTATTTTAGGTTATTATGCCCGTCAGTCAATTATAAGAAAGAGAAAAGGGAGTATAGAAGCTAAGCTTCAAAAGAAAATTACGGAAACTAAGGCCGAGGCGAAGGATATTTTAGAAAAAGCGAATACCAAAGCAGATAAAATTGTTGATATCGCGCAAAAAGAGAATCACGAAAGAAGAGACCAAATTTTAAAAACAGAAAGTATTCTTCTAAAAAGAGAGCACACCTTAGACGAGAAAATATCTGTTTATGAAGACAAGGAGAAAGATTTTAATGAAAAAGTAGAAAAACTTAAAAAGATAAAACAAGAACTAGAGGAATTAAATGAAAAAGCTCAATCTAGACTAGAACAAGTTTCTGGTTTTTCTAAAGAACAAGCTAAAACAGAATTATTAGAAAATACCGAAAAAGAATGCGAAAAGGAAATATTAATAAGAATGCAAAAATTAACAAATGAAGGAGAAGAAAGGCTAGAGAAAAGGGCCAAAGATATCTTAATTCAATCTATCCAAAAGTATGGACTTTCTCAATCTCAAGAAATGACTACTACGGTTTTAAGTATTCCATCTAATGATGTTAAAGGAAGGATTATTGGGAAAGAGGGCCGGAATATTAAAGCGTTTGAAAAAGCAACTGGCGTGGAAGTTATAGTTGATGACACTCCGGAAACAATAATTATTTCGGGATTTAATCCAATAAGACGTGAAATTGCGAGAGTTGCTATGGAAAAACTTATTAAAGATGGCAGAATCCAACCAGCTAGGATTGAAGAAACAGTTGAGTTAGCCAAAGAAGAAATATCTGAGCAAATAAAAAAAGCAGGAGAAAAAGCAGTTTATGAAGCTGGAATAATCGGATTAGACCCAAAACTTGTTCAACTTTTAGGAAGATTATATTTCAGAACAAGTTATGGGCAGAATGTTTTGCTTCATTCTATTGAAGTAAGTTATTTGGCCGGGGCCTTGGCAGATGAATTGAAAGTAAACTCGGAGATAGCGAGAAGGGCAGGTCTTTTACATGATATTGGTAAAGCCGTTGATCATCAAGTTCAAGGCTCTCATGTTGATATTGGGATAAAGATTTTAGAAAGATTTGGGGAGAAAGAAGAAATAATAATTGCCATGAAGTCTCATCATGAAGAGTATCCGGCAGAAAGTATTGAAGCAATCTTAGTGCAGACCGCTGACCAGATTTCAGGAGCAAGACCCGGAGCCAGAAAAGACACTTTAGAAAATTACTTGAAACGATTAAAAGAACTGGAAGATATTGCTTTAAGCTTTTCAGGAACCAAAAAAGCATATGCTATTCAAGCAGGCCGGGAAATCAGAGTGTTTGCCGAGCCAAAAGAGATTAATGATTTGGAAGCATATAAATTAGCCAAAGATATTGCCTCTAGAATTCAAGAAGAACTTAATTATCCAGGAGAAATAAAAGTTAATGTTATTCGGGAGACTAGAGTGATAGAATACGCTAGATAGTGTTTGACTATCTTATATGCTATAATATATAGTAATATATTAGGCAAAAGGTCGATACTAACTTAAACTTAAATAATTTTAAATAAAAAAATGGCCAAAGTAACAAAAGAAGACTTAATCGAATCTTTAGCTAAAGTTTGTTCTTCAAAAAAAGAAGCTTCTGATTGTTTAAATGCTCTTATCGAAGATATTAAAAAAAATCTAGCAGGCGGTAAAGATGTTGTATTAACCGGTTTTGGAACTTTTTCTGTCTCGCACAGAAAAGCCAGAATGGGAAGAAATCCTCAAACAGGTGCTACTCTTAAGATCGCGGCTAAGAAAGTTCCAAAATTTAAAGCTGGAAAAGGATTAAAAGACGCAGTTAAATAAAAGAGTCCAAAACGAAAAATAAAGCCCGTCAGTATTGACGGGTTTTGTTTTGGAGAGAGGATAACGGAAGGTTTTTGTTAATAAAATTTATGATATAATTAAACCAATGAAAAAAACAATTATTTTTTTACTTTTAATTATTTTTATTGGAAATCTTTTATTTTCTTTTTCAGTTTCAGCTGGGGACTTCACGGGATATGGTGGTAAAGAGATCCATTATCAAGGATTGGTTCCTTGTGGCAAATCTGAAGCAGCTCCTGCTTCTGGAGACGAGG
>Ga0265594_1000486_pt1 | contig 32811 bp, 34 predicted proteins | sample saktaG_11_FD_190147 | JGI IMG/M metagenome (GOLD analysis project Ga0265594, IMG submission 190147) | Saline water microbial communities from Sakinaw Lake, British Columbia, Canada - sak_2011_5_24_80m | ecosystem: Environmental > Aquatic > Non-marine Saline and Alkaline > Saline ... | reverse complement strand
CAAGATGAATGCAAAGCATTCATCGCCTGCGAGCGAGTGAAATGAGCGAGCCAAGATGAAAACGAAGTTTTCATCGCCAGCGACGAGCGTAGCGAGAAGCGAAGATGAAGCTTTAGCTTCATCGCCTGCGAGCGAGTAAAACGAGCGAGCCAAGATGAATGCAAAGCATTCATCGCCTGCCGAGCTTTCGCAAAGCGAAAGTGAAGGCTAAGATGAGGGCTCCGCCCTCATCTTTATTCGCCCACTTCGTGGGCTCATAGATGAAGCTTTAGCTTCATCGCCCGCGCAGAAACCGAAAAAATCTGTCTGTTGACATCAGATGTCAACAGGCAATAAATAATAACGCTATGTACATCATTTGTCATTATGCTGAAATTGCTTTGAAGGGAAAAAATCGAAAACTCTTTGAAGAAAAATTGGTAGGGAATATTAAATCGGCTTTAAGTCCGACTTTTTTTAAATACATCAAAAGAATCTCCGGTCGAATTATCATTGAACTGAAAGATAAGATTAAGTCCGAAAAAGAATTTGAAAAAATCACCGGAAAACTAAAAAATGTTTTCGGGTTAAGCCATTTTTCTTTCGCTGAAAAGTGCAGCCAAGATATTGAAGAAATCCAAAAAAAATCTTTAGAAATGTTGGAAAAAACATTAGAAAAAAATAAGGGTGCATTTTGGGACGATCGTCCCAAAACGCACCCTTATTTAGATTTAGAAAAATCAGATTTAAAAACAAAGATTGAATCAGTCAAAAAAGTTGAACCGACTAAAATCAAAACATTTAAAGTTGAAACCCAGAGATCTGAAAAGGATTTTTATTTGACCTCGCCCCAAATCAATGAAAAAGTCGGCGAGTTCATCTTAAATAACCTAAACAAAAAAAATGACTGGGTTAAACCCAGTCATTTAAAGGTAGATTTGAAAAATCCCGACATTATTGTCTTTATTGAAATTGTAGAGAAATATACCTTTGTTTATTCAGAAAAAATCCCTGGACCTGGCGGACTGCCGGTTGGAATCAGCGGTCGGGCAATCAGTTTAATTTCCGGTGGAATTGACTCTCCGGTTGCTTCTTTTCTAACTATGAAAAGAGGTGTTGAAATTATATTCGTCCATTTCATCATCAACCAGTCCCCTATTGAAAAGATTAAAAGAATCGTTCAAGTTCTAACCAAATTTCAAAATCAATCAAAATTATATCTTGTCCCTTTTCAAGAAGTCCAAAAAGAAATTTTAGAAAAAGGAAAAGAGAAACTAAGATGTCTTCTATGTAAAAGAGCAATGTTGGAAATAGCCGAAGACATCGCCAAAAAGGAAAAAATCAAAACACTAATCACCGGTGAAAATATCGGTCAAGTCGCTTCTCAAACATTAGAAAACCTTAATGTTATCGGAAGTAAAACCAATCTTTTAATTCTAAGGCCTCTTTCCGGATTAGATAAATTGGAAATAATAGGTCTGGCAAAAAAAATAGGAACTTTTGAGATTTCCATTTTGAAAGAAGAAGGGTGCCCTATTGTCCCTAAACACCCTGAAACTAAAGCCAATTTAGGAGATGTTGAGGAAAATGAAAAAAATATAAAAAAACCCCGCCCATTTCTCAGACCAGATATCCTAAAGTTCAACCTTAAGTGGGATAACACACGTTAAACTGCAATAGTCCAACGGATATCGTTTTCCCTTTATGTAAAATTTGTTTAGAAATCTAATCGATAATAGGCAGGGTTTTTTTATTTTAGCTCTGCTAAGGGCTCATTGTCAATAGTTAGAACATTATGTCCTCTTCAGCCCTTTTATAATCAAAAACATCCTCTATAGAAAACCAAAAACTTATTTCGTGTTCGGCCTCTTTCTCGTTTTCCGAAGCATGGACTATATTTCGAATTGACCTCTTATCGCGATTGGCAGCTGTGGCATCGTCAACCGAAAAATCTCCCCTGATTGTCCCCATTTCCGCCTCGGACGGCATTGAAGAACCAACTATTTTTCTGACCATTGAAATAGCGTGTATGCCCTTAACCATTATTTTTACCATTGGCCCCGAAGTCATATAATCAAGCAACCAGCCCCGAACCAATTCTCCTATTTTATTAATATCTTTTGTCCCCAATTCCTTTTCGGCATCAAAGCCGTACTTGTTATAATTATTCAGTGTTTTCTCTCCCAATCTTTTTATCCATTCCTCGTTTCGGGGATAATGTTCGTCTATTTGTTCTCTTGTCGCCTGAAACATTTCTAGAGATATTATTTTAAGACCCCTTTTTTCTATCCGGGAAATTATTTCTCCGATTAGTCCCCTTTTGACTCCGTCGGGTTTAATTAAAATTAAAGTTTTTTCTTCTTTTGGATGTAACATAATTTTTTATTATTAATTATTTACGAGCCTACGAAGTGGGCGAGTCAAGATGAAAACAAAGTTTTCATCGCCTTCGGGTTTCGTTAGTAAGTTGGTAAGTTACTTACCTGCTTACCTGCTTACCTGCTTACTGTTTATTGTTAGGTTTCGACCATCGCTAATAATTTTGATATCCCCATCTCTATCTGTTCTTAATACTTTTATACCAAAATTTTCCAATTTATTCAAGACATCTTGATGGGGATGCCCATAAGAATTATCTAACCCACAAGAAATAACAGCTATTGAGGGCTGAACTTTGATTAAGAAATCTTCGGAACTAGAGTTTTTACTGCCGTGATGAGCCACTTTCAAAACATCCGAGCCCAAATCAAAAACCAAAATATCTTTTTCTACTTTTTGGTTTATATCGCCGGTGAATAAAAAACTATTTTCCCCGAAAAGAAGATTAGCGACTATTGAACTGTCATTACTATCCCCTTTGAATATTTGCCCTTCTAAACTCTCAAAAGGATAAAGAATATTTAATTGAATTTGCCCAGCTTTAATTTTCTGACTTTCTTGGGCAATGAAAATTTTGGCTCCTTCTTCCTCTTCTTTTTTCAGGACCTCTAACCAGTCAGAAAAAACTTTTGTTTCTCTTTCTATCCCAGTCCATAAAATATTCTCAATTTTATATTTTTCTAAGACATAATTCAGCCCTTTCAAATGGTCGTATTCGGGGTGGGTCAGAATAACCAAGTCAATTGTTTTATCCCAAAAGGGTAATTCTTTATCTATTTTTTCCAAAATTGATTTATCGGGACCGCCGTCAATTAAAATTTGATGGCCTTGATTATTTTTGATAAAAATACTATCTCCCTGTCCAATATTAAAAAAAATGACCTCCAAGGGTTTTCGGGTCAAAAGGAATATCCCCTTCCAAACAAAGAAATTACTCAAAAAGAGAAAAAGAGTAAAAAATAAAAGAAATTTTATTTTTTTATTTTCCCTCATTTTTATTTTTTGAAGTTTTTAATTGCTTCCCAAAGAACAACTAAAACACAAAAAATAAATACTCCGATAATAATTAATAGTGTCCACATATTAATTTTCTTTGTTAAGATGAATTGTTTGGGTAGGATAAGCAAAAATAATTCCTTCTCTTTCAAAATGTTCAATAAGGCCTAAGTTTATTTTCTCTTGAATATCCATATATTTGTTATAGTCCGAACTTTGGAGATAATAAACTACTTCAAAGTTTAAACTGGAATCGCCAAATTCTTTAAAATGAACTCTGTCCAATTGGGACAATTCATTTTTATTTATAACATCTTTGACAATTTGAGGAATTTTTTTAAGTTTTTCTACCGATGTCCCATACTCAATCCCAAAGGGAAAAGAAATTCTTCTCTTTTCCATTTTTTTATAATTATTAACCCTGCTTTCAGTTAATTCTTTGTTAGACATCACCAATTCTTGTCCTTGAAGGGTCTGAATTCTTGTCGATTTTATGCCAATCTTTTTGACTGTCCCCGAATCACTGCCAATAACAATATAATCGCCAACCTGAAATGGTCTGTCAAAATAGATAGAAAAAGAAGCAAAAATATCCGTCAAAACATTTTGAAGGGCAAAGGCAATCGCCACTCCCCCAATCCCCAATCCAGCCACTAAAGCGGAAACATTATAGCCCAAGTTTTGAAGAACAATAATCACAGCCCCTGCCCAAAGAAGAATTTTTAAAACTTTGGATGCCAACCTTATTATTGAAGGATTAGAATCTTCTTCCCCATCATTTCTAAAAATCGCCTCTTTAGTCCCAAAATCAATTAATTTCTGAATAGCCCTGACAAGATAATAAATAAGGACGACAATAAAAATCTTTCCAATTATTATTGATGGCCAAGCAATTTGAGAAGCCAAATAAAGAGCCAAGATAAAATAAAAAAACCAATCAACTGACTCGACAATTTCTATAATCAGGTCATCTATTTTTGTTTTGGTTTTTTCGGTTGCTTTTTTTATTTTTTTTAGCCCTTTCTTGCGAACAAACCCCAAAATCAAAATAACTAAAACAAAAACCATCACCGCGCTGAAATAAGCGCCCGGACTACCAGGTGAAGAACTATAATTTAAAACTTCAGCTAAAAACATATCAAAAATTTACAACTTACAATTTAATAATAAACTATTTTAAGAAAAATTCAATTTTGATTCTTGGCTTAAAGAGATTTCAAAAATTTTGTTTCTTCCTTTGAACCCTTTTATTAATTTTATTTTTGACCGAGAAACATTAAAATAATCGCTGAGAATTTCAAAAACTTTCTCATTGGCTTTGCCTTCAATCGGTTTTTCTTTAACTTTCACTTCAAACCTATCACTCCCTTTTTTGATTATTTCCTCTTTTTTACTATTAGGAAAAACCTTAACTTTAATAAACATTTTACATTTATAAACCCACTCCGCTTATTCGTAGCGTAAAGCATCAACCGGTTTAAGTTTTGAAGCCGAACGAGCAGGTAAATAACCCGCCAGACAACCAACTACAAAAGAAAACCCTAAACCAAAAAGAATAAGTTGAGGAGTAATTGATGCTTTTAATAAAAATTGATTTTGGGACTGAGAATAAATTTCTACTATTTTAGCTAAACCTAATCCTAAAACTATGCCCCCTGCCCCACCTACCAAACCAAAAATCCCGGACTCAATTAAAAAAATAGTTGTGATGGTTTTATTTTTCGCTCCCACGGCTTTCATAATCCCGATTTCTCTAATTCTATCATGAACCGAGGTATACATAGTATTCATTATACCTATGGCCCCAACAATAATAGATATAGAGGCAAAACCAAAAATTGCTAACTGAATTAAACCCATTATATTACCAACTATATCAGTCATCTTTTCGCTACTAATAACCGTATAAGAAGGTAAATCCTCTCCCCTTTTTCTCTTTCTATTCTCTTCCAAACTTTCTTTTATATTTTCAACCGTTTCTTCAGTTAAATAACCGGGTTTAACTTTTGCCATAGCCATTTTGGCTCCCGTTCTTTCTCCCGTGGTTTCCCTGTAAATACTAAGATCCATATAAACCTGAGAATCATCTTGTTTGCTCCCTACAGATTTTAGTACTCCAACAACTTCAAATTGTTTCCCCTTGAAGATAATTTTAGTTTCTACATCCATTCCGGGAAAAATTTCTTCGGGCACTAAATAACCAACAAAAATTTCCCTTTTCCCAGATATTGGCCAACGCCCTTTTACCAATTCAAAGCCCATATCATTTTTGAATATATCCAAGCTTTCATTTAATGGAATACCTGATAATAAGACCGTTCTCTTTTCTCCTTGATACCTCATTATTTCCGCCCTATATGTCATTGGGACAACAACTTCTACTCCTTTTGTTTTTTTTATCGCCTCAATATCATCGTCGCTTAGCTCTACTCCTCCAGTAAAAGTAGTCATTATATCAGTAATCTCACCGGGCATTATCATAATTAAGTCCTTACCCATCATTTTTAATTGTTGCATAACTGCTGTTTTTATCCCCCCACTCAAAGAGAGTAGCGATATAATCAGAAAAACACCAATGACCACACCAACCATCGTTAACCAGCTCCTCATCGGTCTTGTCTTTAAACTTCTGAAAGCTATTTTAATATATTCTTTAAGCATGATTTAAAATGTAAAATGCAAAAGTCAAAATGCAAAATGAAAATGTAAAATGCAAAAAACATTAAAAAGATAATTCTTTTTACATTTTGAATTACATTTTGATTTTTGATTTTTGATATTTGATTTTTTCATCATTTTGATCCTCGATTTACGATTTATCCTTGCCATAATACTTTTTCAGTTGCTAAATAGCGGAGATTATCTGCCCATCTTTAATGTTAATTATTTCATTAGTGTAGTGAGCGATATTAGAATCATGAGTGACAACAATAATGGTTTTTCCTTCTTTTTTGTGAAGATTAAGTAAAACTTCCATAATCATTTCCCCAGTAACAGAATCTAAGTTCCCCGTTGGCTCATCGGCCACTATGATTTCGGGGTCATTGGACAATGCTCTGGCAATAGCAACCCTTTGTCTTTCTCCTCCCGAAAGTTCACCTGGCTTATGGTAAATCCTATCTTTCAAGCTAAGAGAATCAAGCAACTCTTTTGCTCTTTCTATTCTTTTTGTTTCAGAGACACCTTGAAAAACCATCGGCAACATAACATTTTCGAGAGCATTAAGATTATGAAGTAAATTGAATTGTTGAAAAACAAAACCAATTCTCTGCCCTCTAATTTTAGCAAGGTTATCTTCAGATGACTCTAAGACCTCCTGTCCTCCCAATAAAATCTTTCCTTTAGTAGGAACATCTAAACATCCTATAATATGCATAAGAGTTGATTTCCCAGAACCCGATGGCCCCATTATTGCAATAAAAGAACCTGAAAATATTTCCAGGTTAACTCCTTTTAATACAGGAAGTTCCATCTCCCCTAACTGATAAATTTTCCAGATATTTTCTAATTTTATTAGCGATTCTGCCATAGTATCAAATTATAGATTAAAGATTTAAGATTTAAGTTAATTTTGGTCTTCAATCTAAGATATCAATCCTAATCTACAATAACTTCTTCCCCCTCTTCTAACCCAAAAATAATCTCCACTAAATCATTACTGCCTTCCAATCCAATTTCTACTTCTCTTTCTTCAATCTCATTATTTTTAAAAACCTGAACTACTTTTTTATTATCCATTTTCTTCACCGCCTTTTTGGGAACAACCAATACATTTTCTTTTTCTCCGGTCTTAATAATAACATCCGCTGTCATCCCCGGTTTTATATCTTTTTTAGATTCCTCAATATTAATAGTCACCTCGTAATAAACTACTCCCCCAATTAATTTCTCGGCAGGGTCAATCAAGATTATCTCCCCTTTTAAATTCTCATCGGGAAAAGCAGGTAAAATAATACTCACAGGATTACCAACTATAATATCCACGATATCTTCCTCGTAAATATCAGCTTTGATTTGAAACTCACTAAAACAAGCCAAGGAAATTACCGGATCTTGATTTACCACTTCCCCCTCTTCTTTCTTGATATTAGTGATGAAACCATCGCAAGGCGAGACCAAATTGGTCTTAGTTAATTGCCATTCGGATTTGGTCAAAGCAGCTTCGGCTTGTCCCAATTTAGACCGAACCAAGTCCAATTCATATTGTTGGGCTGGGGACTTTATCTTTGTTAGTCCATTCTCCGCTTCTTTAAGGTCAACTTGAGCCGTTAAGAACCCGTTTTCCGCCGTGTCCACATTGGACTCAGCGATATTAATATCGTAATCGTTCGCTAATTTAGTGGAAATGACTTCCTGTTCAGAATTAATTACATTAGCTAGGGCAGTATTAATATACAACTTGTGATTGTCCAAATTTGTTTTACTGGTCGAAGAAACTTGGTCCCGATATATTGCTTTCTCGCAAATATCTCTGACAGCAGACAAAGAATCAAAAACTATATTAAGATTCTTCTTCGTATTGGAGAGAGCGCTTTCAATATCTTCTCTTGTCCCGATTTTAGCTTTATCAAGATATGTCTCAACCTCATATTTCGCCGTTTCAATCTCTGCCATCCCCTGTTTCACCCCTAAACTTTCCTGGTCATAAGAATTAAAATAATTTCTTTGGATTAAGACAACTTCGTTATAAGTATTATAAATTTTTAACCAAGAACTATCTAAAACATTTAGAGCGTCTTCATATCCCTGTTTAAGATTTTCTTCCGCCTGAAGTTTAATGTCGTTTAATGTTTGCGTTTTATTCTTAAGTGAGCCCTCGGTATTTTGAAGGGCTATTTCGGCATTTTCAACTGCAATCTCATATGTTTTTATTTCATCTTCGCTAGCCCCCGCTAATATCTCGTCTAACCCCGCTTGAGCCACATCCCGAGCTGCCCTGGCTTCTAAAATCTGAATATTTAAATCGCTCTTATTAAGAGAAGCCATTATGTCTCCCCTCTCAACCTCATCTCCAACACCATTAAGCAATCTTTCTATCTTCCCCTGAATCTCAAATTGTAAATCCACTTTTTTAGCTGGGGTAATCTGGCCAGTCACCGAAACAATTTGTTCAACAGAACCTTTTTCTACTTTGACAAGATTATAAGGCAATTCTTTTTTGGTAAAAATTATTTTTACTAAACTAAAAACCACAACTATCACCAAAATAGAAATAATAATTATTTTATTTTTTTTAACCATTTTAAAAAAATTTTACTACTTTAACGAATTTTCTTCGTCCTATTTGAATTATTATCTTACCGTTAATCTTAATATCTCCCCTCCAATCCTTTAATGTTTTGCCGTTAATCTTTACTCCTCCTTGGGAGATTACTCTTTTTGCTTCGGCTTTTGAAGAAACCAATTTTGATTCAAAAAGCAAGTCAACAACGGGATAAATATCTTTTGAAACTTTAAGCACCTGTATTTTGCTTGGCAAATTCTTTTCTCTGAAAATCTTATTAAACTCTTCTTCGGACTTTTGGGCTTTTTCTTCACCCCAATACAGACAGACAATTCTCTTAGCCAACTTAGCTTTTAGGTCTCGGGGGTTTCCCTCTTTCTTATTCAATTGTTTTTTAACCTCTTTACTCTCTTTTTCAGACAAGAAAGCGCAAAGCTCAAAATACAAAGGGATTAATTCGTCTTTCAGAGACATTATCTTCCCATACATATCTTTCGGTTCATCAATAATATTAACAACATTTTTCCAACTGGTGGACATTTTTCGGCCATCTAAGCCGGGAAGCATTTTTAAAATTATGATATCTTGAGGCGGTTGCCCAAATATTTCTTGAATTTCTCTACCAACTTTTAGGTTAAATAATTGGTCATAGCCCCCAATTTCAACATCAGCTTTTACCGCCACCGAATCATACCCTTGAAATAAAGGATAATCCAATTCGTGAAGCCCTATTGGTTTCCCGGCCTCCCACCGCTCTTTAAAATTTCTCCTTTGGATCATTTGCTGGGCAGTAAAGTTTTTTGAAAGCGCCAACAAATCCTTAGCGCTTAATTTATTGAGCCATTCGCTATTATGGTGAAGTTCAACCTTCTTCATATCTAAAATCTTGCCAATTTGCCCCAAATAACCCTTCATATTTTCCTTCACCTCTTTTTCAGACAATGACTTTCTCATTGAGGTCTTATCAGAAGCATCTCCAATTTGAGCCGTGAAATCACCAATAATCAAAACGACTTGATGCCCTAATTCCTGAAATGTCCTAAGTTCCCAAAATTGGACTGCTCTCCCTAAATGAATTTTTGGTCCAGTCGGGTCAACGCCTAACTTAATTCTCAATTTTTTTCCCGACTTTAATTTTTTCAGCAAACTTTCCTTCTCAATAATTTTTTCCACCCCCCTCGTTAATACATCTTCTATTTTTTTTGGGTTTGTGATAATTCCCATTTTAATTAATCTCGTAAGTAATACTCACATTAACTCCGATCGTATTCTCCCCAACTTCTATTTGAGGACTGCTTTCCCCTGCCCCTTTCGCCATTTCCAAAGAATCATAAACCACCGGGTAATAAGGACTTGTCCCACTCTCGCTAAAGTTGACAATTTTTACCAATCTAACCCCTAATTGAGAAGCCAATTCTTTTGCCTTTTCTTTGGCTTTCTCAATGGCCTCTTCCCGAGCTTGTTTTTTGAGACCTTCTTCGTCGTCAATAGTAAAACTCAAAGAACCAACTTGATTGGCTCCTTCATCAGTCGCTCCTTGGATAACAGAACCAATTTTGTCCATATTCCTAATCTTCGTTTCCAATGATTGGCTCACTTCATAACCAACAAGAGTTCTTTTTCCTTCGGGATAAAGATAATCCTCCACCCCGCCTTTTATATACTCATAAAGAGGCCATATTCTGAAATCTACCGTTTTTAAGTCCTTCTCTTCAACTCCTTCATCTTTAATAAATGAGATAATATTGTTCATTTTTTGAATATTTTCTTCCATTGCTTCGGAAACCGTTTTTGCCTCACTTTTAACGCCAAAGTTAATTAGGGCCAAATCCGGTTTGGCTTGGACTTCACCTTTACCATAAACCGTGATTTGGGTTTCTCTCCCGATATAATGGCTTTCTTTAACTTTGTTGTTAATCCCGACAATCGTTGAGATAGATAAAACAATTAAAAATAAAATTAGAGAGTTCGCCAAAAGAATCAATAAAAACTCCTTTTTTTCTTCAAATGTTTTTAATTTTTTAAAATCCATATTTTTGATTATTATTTTATTTTGCTTATCACTCGACTTATTTAGTTTAACACAATTAGTCCTAAATGTTCAATACATTAATATATAAAAATTATAAATTAAAAAATAGTAAAAAATAATCATTATTTTTTTGTCTCTTACTATTTACAATAATAATAATTAAATTGTCAAATCTTTTGTGATGTCAAGCTTCATAGTCAATAGAACGACTGAACAAAAACGAAACTTTCCCCCTTCGGTTCGTTTTGGGACGATCGTCTTAGAATGAACTTTTCCTCCATCTGGTTCGTTTTGGGACGATCGTCTTAGAATGAACTTTTCCTCCATCTGGTTCGTTTTGGGACGATCGTCCCAAAACGAACCGAAATAAATAAGTATATAAAACAAGGTAAAAAAGATAAACAAGACAAACAAGGCAAAAAAGGCAAAAAAGATAAACAAGGCAAAAAAGGCAAAAAAGATAAACAAGGCAAAAAAGGCAAAAAAGATAAACAAGGCAAAAAAGATAAACAAGGCAAACAAGGCAAAAAAGATAAACAAGGCAAAAAAGATAAACAAGCAAAAGAAGCGTTTCATAACAAATCCTGACGATCGTCAGGATTTGTTATAAATCAAACGGATAAATGAAATGAAGTAAAAAAGATAAGAATAAAAAAAATAAATCTTCTTTATTTTAGATAGAAGTAAAAAAGATAAGAATAAAAAAATAAATCTTCTTTATTTTAGATAATTAGTTAACATCTAATATCAATTAAAGAGAATAAAAAAGCGCCGTATCCGCAGACAAACGACGCTTATTTTTTTCTCATTGTCCTTCTCAATAGAGAAAAGCGATGATTAAGCCCGAAAGCAAGGCCGTCAAGAAACATTGCCCCCAGAGGTAGAAAACTACCCTTTCATCTTTGACCTCTCTTGAAGTAGATTTTATCTCTCCGTGAGCTATAATGGCGATAAAAGCGGTTCCCAGAGCCGACAGGATAACGAGGATACTCTCCGTTGCTGTCCTTATTGAGATAATGGATTTGAAAATGAGACCTAATATAATCAACCCCATCGCTGAGGAAATAATCTCGGCGGCTAAATACCGCCAAAAAGATTCTTTTAAATTATTTTCATCTCCATCTCCAAACGCAGATAAAGAGGTACTGGCAATAAGAACACAAATACTCAACACCACCAGAAAAAGTCCAAGAGATGCCAATATACTAACACCTTTTTCAAGAAGCTCCGTTCCCCCTAATGACCACCCTCCATCAACACTCAAAAGGGCGAAGAAAACTACTAATACGAAAAAGGGGGCAATAATCAAGGTTATTACTCTTTTCCAACTCATAATAAATCCCTTTCCTTATTTTGTTTAAAAATTATTAATGTTCAAGTTCACTTACATCTAACCATACTAAAATCAAATTGTCAAATTTTTTTGATGTAAGTTCAACAAGTGAGCGCAACATTTTGATAAAATAATAAGCATATTCAATTTCTTTTGGCAAATTCGCAGATGTCTTTGAAGTCGCAGGTTTTACATTGCCAACCGGGTTTAGCCGAAAAATCACTTTTTTTTATTTCCTTGAACCAAGAAATAATTTTCTTTTTTTCCTTTTTTAGGTCTTCTCTTGAAGCGGTGAAAGACAATTTTCTCCCCTCCTCTAAAAAATAATAAGTGAGTTTTTGAGGTTTTAAATTAAGGAACTCTTCGGTCGCTATTTGATAAATAAGCAGTTGCTCCTTATCAGCCGAAGTCAATTTCTCCTTCCCCTTCCCTGTCTTATAATCAATGATTTCCACTCCCTCCTTGGTTTTATCTATTCTGTCTATCCGGCCAATAAAAATTTTTCCGCCTATTTTTAATTTAAAACTTTTTTCCAAAATTGGTTTTTCAATCTTGGAAAAATTATCGTAAAACAATTTAAGGGTCTTTTCTCCTTTTTTAAAATATTCCTTTTTCTGTTCTCGGCTGTCATACCATTCGTCAACCCAATTATTTTTATAAATCTGAATGAGTTTTTCAAAATTGGCTTTTCCCTTGGAACTTTTCTCAACGAATTCAGAAAGGGTATTGTGGATTGTTTTGCCATAACTGAAAACCGCTCTCCCCCTTAAAGGAATTCTGTATATGTGAGCAAACTTATATTGTAAAGGGCAATTCTCAAAGGCCTTGATTTGGGAAAAAGAAAAATATCTGGGCAAAATTATTTTTTCTTTTTTCTTCTTTCTCTCTCTCAACTCCGATATTTTAGGCGCTAAAATAAAACCTTCCCCTTCCTTCTCCCCGTAACCCAAGTTCTTAAGAAAGGGGGATATTTTCTTTTTCCTCACCCCTCCGTAGCTTTCAGCCGAAGTGAAAAATAACCCCTTTTTCGCTCGGGTCATCCCGACATAAAATAACCTTCTTTCTTCTTCCAAATAAACATCTCCCTTAGGAATAATATCTTTAATCAAATCATCGGGGATTTCAATCGGTTGACGGCGTTCTAAAGACGGAAATTTTCTTTCCACCAAGTTAACTAAAAAAACATATTCAAACTCAAGCCCTTTGGCTCCATGAATCGTCATTAATTTTATCGTGTCCGGACCTTCCTCAATATCAAAAGATAATTCCCCTTCTTCTCCCGACTCTAATTCTAAAATTAATTCTTCCATAAAGCCCTTTAACCCCCAATCCAAATTAACTTCTTCAAATTTTTTAATTTTTTCGTAAAATTGGTTCAAATAATCAAAACTTTCGGTTTCATTTTTAGAATTTAAATATCTTAAATAACCCGAATCCTGAAGAAAACCGTTAAAAACATCGGTAACCCCTTTTTGATTGGCTAAAGAAGTGTGCTTTTCAATCAAACCCAATATCTTGCCAATTGACCCAACCGCTTTCGAAGATATTCCCCTAACGGAAGATATTTCCTTTAGAGATTGAAAAACGGACTGGGATTTTTTTTGGCTGTAATAGTTAATTTTAGATATTTCTTCGGAAGAAATCTCAAAAAAGGGCAAACTTAATATTCGGTGAGCCGCCGAACTTTCATGATAATTGTCAAGAAGTTTGAAGTAAGAAATGACATCTAAGATAACCGGTTTGGAATATAACCCTTTCAATGCCAAAAACCTATAAGGGAGTTTGGCTTTTTTCAGTACTCGAGAAAAAGAATTAGCCGACTCGTTAGCCCTGACCAAAATAGCAAAATCGCTAAAAGTTGATTTTTTATCTTTGTTTAAAATGCCAATAATCTTGCCGATGACCCCCGAAACCTCATCCTCCATATTTTTGAAATGAAGATGTTCAATAATCCCCTTCTCTTTTTTTGAAGATATTAATTTTTTATCAATTTTACTTAAACATTCTAACCTATTGGGATTGTTAATCTGAATAAACCGATAAGCCAAATCCAATATATTTTGGGGAGAACGATAATTTTTGGTCAAGGACACCCGTTTTGCCCGAGGGAAATCCCGCTGAAATTGAACAATATTCCCGAAAGAAGCTCCCCTAAAGCGATAGATGGCCTGGTCATCGTCGGCGCAAACGGTCAAATTATTTTCCGGGGCAGACAACATTTTTACCAATTGATATTGAGCCCAATTAGTATCTTGAAACTCATCAACTAAAACATATTTAAATCGTTTTTGATATTCCTTTAAAATAAGCGACCTCTTTTGGAATAATTTTAAAGAGTAGTTGATTAAATCGCCAAAGTCCAAAAAATTATTTTCCAAAAGTAATTCCTGATATCTTTGATAAGCCCGGGCTACTTCTCCAATCCTTTTCTTTTCTTCTTTATCTGTTTTTATTTTTTGGCTGTATTTTAAGTAGTCCTCGGGATAAATCATTTGATCTTTACAACGAGAAAAATGAGAAACCAAGGACTTAATGAACTTAGTCGGGTTCCCAAGCGATTTATAATAGTCCAATTTAAAACTTGCCAAGTTCTTTCTTATCAAGAGCCAAGCGTCCGTTTGGTTTAATATCTTAAAATCGGTTGCCAGTCCAATATCCAATCCCCTCTCCTGAAGAATTCTTTGGGCCAAAGAATGAAATGTGGACACCCAAAGTTCATTGTAACTATAAGGCAATAAGTCGTCTATTCTTTCCTCCATTTCTTGAGCGGCTTTCTCGGTAAAAGTGAGGGCTAAAATCTCCCCCGGCTTCGCCCGCCCCTTTTTAATCAAATAAACCAATCGTTGGCTAATAACCGCCGTTTTCCCTGTCCCTGCCCCGGCAACAATTAAAAACGGCCCTTTATTATAGGTGACCGCATTTTTTTGTTCCTTATTTAAATCATTAAGATTTATTTCCATAAACCGCTTTTAGGGATAAAAAGTTCAGCCCTTTAATAAAATTTTGGCTTCTTTTATCAGTTGAGATAAGTTTTCAGGGCTAATTTTAAACTTTTGGCTAAAACTTTGAGGGACTAACCGTAAAACATCTTTAACCAACATCATTTTTTCGGAAACAAAAATATCCTTTAACTTATTTTTCAAGGAAGGCAAAATGGTAATCGGATAAAGTTTTTGGCTTTCAATAAAATATTCCAATCCTTTGTCCGACGGATACCTCCAACCAAGAAGTTTTATTTTGACGCAATTAGAATAGTCCGTGCTTCTTTGGGTGAACTTGGTATTGGTAACCAACATCGCCTTAATTTCAAACCCCTCGTATTTTTTTTTCTTAAAATAAGGACCTTCCGAAATATCCAAAAAACGAGCATAATTGGCTAAGGCAACATTGGAATCAACCCTCTCCCCGCTAAAATTCCTGTACTTGCATTCGCCAATATAAACTAAATTTTCTTTTTGGGCCAAAAAATCTATTTCGTGAGCGGAGAGGCACCTCCCCGGTAAATCCTGATTGAGCGCCACCTTAAATCCGTTTTCCTCCAAGACCTCTCTAATGTATTTTTCAAAAGGAAAACCAGTCGGCCCCAATTTTTTCATCGCCTCTTTTAAGGAAAACCTTAAAGCCGATTGGGAATTTTTTTGGCTAAGTATCTCTTTTACCCTCCTAAAAATCTCGCTTGTTTTTATCTCCGGAAATCCCTCTCTTTCAATAATATTTGTAATTTCTTCGGCTAATTTCTTTGACGCCCCTACTCGCCGAGCCGATTGATAAACCTTCTGGGCCGAAAATGGCTCTTCTTCTCCCCTTGAATCAATAACTTTAAAATTTTTAGGCATAATCTTTTATTGTTGATAATTTTTTATTATTATATCATTTTATCAAAATTTTATCTTTAACTTTGTTACAATATAGGATGATCATCCAAAATTGACATAAAATAAAAAATTATATTTGTATCAGAATAGGACAATCGCCTTAAAAAGATCTCCCTAAGTAGATTAAGTTAATATGTCAAGAAGTTGATAAATCACAATCCAGACAAAGATTCTCTCTTGAAATTCCAATGGCTTTGGTCAAATCCTCAATTGTGTTATATTCTAAACCTTCAATTCCCAAAAATTTAATTCGAGCTTCTTTGGTGGGGAAACGAGAAACTAAGGTCTCTCCTTTTTTAGTTGTTTTCCCCCAAGGACAATGAGAAAGAAGTTCGGGATTAGAAATTCTGAAATGAATTTCTTTAATTCCTAAATCCCTTAACTTAGGCACTAAATTTGTCTGAGCTTGTGTCCCTCTGACGATCGAATCATCACAAATGACTAATGTTTTATCTTGGTAATTTTCTCCACTTCTTAAAAGTTTGATTTGAGCTTCTAAATCTCTCATTTGTTGATTTTGGGGAATAAAGCTTCTTCCAGTATAGGGATATTTAAGTAAAACCTCATCGTAAAAAGGCAGTTTTTTTATTTTCCCTTCATTCATCTGTTGGCAAAATTCCTGAAAATAACCAATAGCGTGAAACCGGCCTGAATCAGGGACTGGAGCTATTATATCCGGACAAAACCCTCTCTCAATATCTCGACGAGCCAAGCTCTGCCCTAATTTTTTTCTAACCAATGAAACAGAAATTCCTTCAATCACATCGTTTGGAAAAGCGCTGTAAACCCATAAGAAACTACAAACCTGCGTTTTCTCAATTGACATTAAATCTACTGTTTTAAATTCTCCATTCCTCATTAAAATAATCTCTCCGGGCTTAATATCTCGTAAAATCTTGAAGCCAAGATTGCTAAAACTGCTCGATTCAGAACTAACAGCTATTGCTCCATTTTTTCCTCCGATAATTAAAGGCCAATGACCATTTAGACAACGAGTGGCATAAATTCCTTGTTCAGTAAGAATTAAAAGAGTGAAAGCCCCTTTAATTTCTTTGGTCATTTTTTTGATTCCGTCAACTATATTTTCTCCTCGGGATATAAGTTTAGTAAGCACTTCAATATCATCTTCCCTTTCAAAACTATGACCAAGATTTTTAAATTTTTTTATTAACTCGGTCCGATTAATAATATTCCCGGAAAAACAACTGCTAAATTTTCCCAATTTTGAATTTGTCAAAAAAGGTTCTCTATCCAACCCGCAATAACCAACTCCTTGAATCCCCTCAAGACCTTTCAAATCTTCAGTAAATGTCGGTCTAAACAGCCCTTGATGAGTACGAAGTTTAATTTTTCCTGGCATTTTATCATCATAAGTTGATAGTCCGCTATAATCTTCTCCTAAATGCTGTTGATAAAACGTTCCCCAAAACAGATCTTTTAAAAAATTACCTTGATAACCTTTGCGATTAATACTTAAAGCAAATAGTCCAGCCATATATTTCTACATTAATCTAAACTAAAATTTTTACAATTTTAGTCGAAGAGATAAATGATTGATTATTTATCACTGAAATAATTATAGTTGAGTTTTTAAGAATGGTCAAATTATTTGACAAATTATATTAGTATGCTATAATGCAAACAGTACATTGAGAATAGAATAACTTAAGAAAAAAACAAACAGGAGGATGTCATGAGTATGAAAAAGTATCTCGTTTTTGTCTCAATCGTCATTGTCATTATGCTGGCGTTCGCTTACTACAAAACCCAGTACGAAAAAATCAGAATCCATCTCACCACCAGTATCTCCAACCAGCCGCTACTATCATCAATAACATACAACTGGGTTTGGATTCTCATTTTTGGAGGGAATTTTGGGGACGAGAAACTGAGTCCCATTGACAAATGGATTCTGTCGATTGAGCAAAAGACAGAACCCATTAAATTAATCAATAAGATGGGATTACAGAATTATAATTCCTTCGACCTGTGGTGGTATCAAAAGTTAGTCATTGACGATAAGAACTACTCCGACACCGGAAAATTCCGGGTGGTTGTAATGCACAGAGATAATGTTTACAAACCACATTTGCATTACGACTGCGACTGGACTGTAGAAGGACCAATGACCGTTGACTATGGTGGAATGCGCGTATTATTCGATAATAATTAGATAGCAAATAAACAGGGTTTCCGTGGAACCCTGTTTTTAATTATAATATTTTTAAATAAAAATGGTTTATTTTTCTATTAGTCCAAAATCAATTTGTTCTTCGGGGATTGAAAGCAAGACGGCTTCGTCTAAATAATTTAAGATTATAGTGTAGCTGTTTAAGGCGTGGCAAACGGAATCAGTCCGGACATATTTTTCATTTTTATTCCAAAAAACTCCCCCGATTGCCATTCCCGGATTTTCAAGATTAAAAACATTTTCTTTGCTATAAGTATTTTGGATAATAGACCTTATCGCCCTGATTACTCCCTCTTTATACTTATCGCAATCTCCCCTCCTCTCGTCTAAACAGAATTTATAGGTCTCTGCCATCACCTCGCTCATCCAACCGGTCCCGCTGGAAGAATAGGAACCACCCCAACTGCCATAATTGTAAAGATCATCATTATTTTCAGCTAATCCTTCTATGGTCAAAGAGGACTTTGTCCCCTTTTCTACCTTTGATTCCTCTGCGTGGAATATCGGTCTTTGGTTACCCAAAACCTCGGCGCTTAATTCAAAAACAACTTTTTTATATCTATCAATCGGTTTTACTTTGGAAAAATCCATCAGAGACATCACGACCCAAGAGTTTGATATCGGGTTTTTATCCCGGTATTCCCCTTTGATATATCCTTGTTCTTCTTCATATTTTTGGGCAAATCTCTTGGCTATTTTCTCGGCGCCGTCAAGATATTTTTTAATTCCTGTCGCCCCATAGAGCTTGGAAAGAGCGGAAAGAACTTGCCCTTCGTAAAGAAGGGATTCTTTTTGGCCATAAAGCCATTTTTCATCGACATAATGAACATAGGGCTTCATTGTCCCATCTTCGTTTTGCATAGTGAGCAACCAGTCGCCAGCCAATTTAGCCGACTCCAAATACTTTGGCTCGTTTTCTAAATCGTATAATTTCAAAAGGGTAAAAATAGACAGGGCGCTGGTTCCAACAACAAATCTTTCTTCTTTTTCTTTTCCATCTAAGTAAAAAGAATAATGAAAAGCCCCATAGGACTTACTCCCCTCTTTTTTATTCTGCATAGAAAAAAGAAACCCTGCCCAATCCTCAATATGTTTTAAAATTTCCTTATCTTCCTCTAAGTTATATATGTATAAAAAAGTATAAATAATCGAAGCCGAATAGGGGCCATAAAGCCGACTCTCAAAGACCGAACTTTCGCGAAGCGAAAGTGAAGGTGAAGATGAAGAAAAATTCTTCATCGACATTACTGAAAGTGGATCGTATTTTTTATAAAAACCATGTTCCTCTTGATTTTCAACCCGATATAAAAATTCTTTTCCCTCTTTTATTTTTTCCAAAATTAAGTTCTTGTCTAACTCTCGAATAGCGGTTAGTCCTTCAATAATTTCTATCCCTTTCCCTTCGTTTTCCACAAAGGAAAAACTTTCGCCCAAGGAAGGCATCTCAATGAAAAATATTGTTTCGCCAAACTCTTTTTCCGTTAGACCCTGAACCCGGCTATTGTTGAAAAGAGATTCTAAAGATTTTTCTAAAGCCAAGGACAAGATTGGCGACTCCCCCTCCCCTTTCCCAATTACTTCTCCTTGATAATAAAGAATCAGTTTAGGTTGCCAATTCCCTTCAATTGATAATCTTTTAAAAATAAAAGAGACATCTCCTTCAGAAAATTTGCTTTTGGCCTTTTCTCTAAGAAACTCAATAATTAAATCTCTGAACTCTTGATTGGTCTTGATTTTTTGACTCTCTCCTATTCTTTCAATGTTCAAAAAATTAGGCAAAGGGGTCTCTGTCCGAGGTAAAACTAAAAAAGTGGTTGTCCCAACCACTAAGGATAAAAAAGCCACAATCAAAATATATTTCCAATTGGTCTTATTTTTCATAATTTATTTCTTCTCCTCCCCGCTCTCCCCCTCTATCTTTTTATTTTGATTATTTTTTTGAGCTTCATACAATTCTTTTTCCATTTTTTTCATCTCTTTTTTTATTTCTATCATTCTTAGCTCCCGACCGATAGTCAATTTATGAAATCTCTCAAGTTCAGTCAACCTATCTTGAATTTCTTTTGTTTTTTCCTCCACTTGTTTTTCCAACGAGTCCGATAATTCCTGAAGTTGCCTTGTTTTGGCTTTTACTCTTATTTTAAGAATTATCTCGGATTCTTCCAAATCCTCCCTTTTCCCTTTAAAAGAAAAACTACTTAAAATAAGCTCTTCTGTTGTTTTACCAAACAAACGGCCGTAAAGAAAAATAAGAACCAGTAAAAAGAAAAAAAGATAAACTGGAATTTCTCCCTCTATCAAAAAAATCAGGGCTAAAAAAAGAGGAATTGAAATAGCGGTTATCAGTAAAAACTTGAAAAAGGGACAACTGCCAAGTTTCATTTCACAATAACGGCAACTACTAAAAGGAAAAATCTTGAATATCCTCACTATCCAACAATTTTGGTTGATATTTTTTAATCCCGCTTTTTCTTTACTTTTTAATTTATCTTTTTCCATTAAAAAAATATCTTTTATTTTTTGAAGTTAATAATTTCGTGGTTCTATTTTATATCTAGTGCTACGCGCTTGACCAATACGCCCAAGTAATTTTAACGATACAAGTCGAGCTAAGGCCTGTTTAATTGTAGCTTTTGGTATTTTGCCCTTAAGTAATTTATCAATTTCCGCCACTCCAATTTCTTTATCACTCCTAAAAAGTTGAAATACTTGCATCTGCTTCTCCGAAAGAAGTTTTTCCGGTTGGTCAGATTCCATTAATTTGCGTGTCTTCTCAACTTGTCCAATAAGAGTGCCTAATAAATATTCCACCCATGGAGTTATGTTTTCGTGAGCGGTCTTGTGTTTTTTTTGAGTAGCGCGAAGCGATAGATAATATTCCGCTTTCGTTTCTTCGATTATTTCATCAAGGGCAACATAAGGTACATAAGTATAACCGGCCTTAAGAAGTAAAAGATTGGTTAACGCTCTGCTTATTCTCCCATTGCCGTCTTTGAAAGGGTGGATTGCCAAAAATTCAAAAACAAAATTCGCTATAGCAAGAATCGGATGCACTTCGCCTATCTCCAATTGTTCATTCATCCAAGCTACCGCGATTTCCATTTCAGGTTTCACCAAATATGGCGGAGTGGGGTTAAAAAGGACAACTTGCTCGCCTTTGTTATTGGTCATAACTATGGTGTTATTGGCGGATTTATATTTCCCTTTGTGGACTTTGTCTTTTTCGGAAAATTGAAGAAGTATGCTGTGAAATTGTAAAATCCAATTTTCTGTGAGTTTTATCGTTTTATAATTGTCAAAAATTCGACCAATTAAATCAGCGTAACCGGCAACTTCTTGCTCATCTCTGCTTTTAGGCGCTTTGGTTTTAAGCCCGCGTAAAAATCGCGCAATTTCTTCATCTGTCATCTTTGCACCTTCAATGCGAGTGCTGGCACCGGCAGAGGTAATAATAACCCACGCTTTAAGACGCCCTAATATTTGCGGGCTAAATTTCAAACTTCCTTGCCAGAGACCCTTAAACTCATCAACCTTGCCTATTTTGGCAAGAATTTCTTGAGTCAGATTTATTCTTTTATTGAATCTATTTTGCTCCATAAATCGGTTATACTTTAACTATAGTCAATTATATACGAATGTATCCGATAAATCAACCCTGTGTAAAAACTCTGATGACGTTAACAAAAAACTTCCTGTCAAACAATGAAACTTTTTTTATTTTTTTGTCTTGTCCCGGTTCAAATCCTTAAGTAATTCTTGAATATCGATATCATACATTTGGCATATCTCCCCGATTTTCAGTTTATCCATTTCCATTTTGGCAAAAGGACAAGATAAACAGGGAAAACTATATTTCTTTAGAATTTTTCCATTTCCCGGGTTCTCCAAAACCTCGCTTAAAAAAGTATTCTTGGTAATTTTAATCATTTTAGGATGCCAGCCAGCCCCCGTCAACGACAACAACTGAGCCGGTCATATAAGAGGACTCATCTGAAGATAAAAATAAAACTAAATTAGAAACCTCCTCCGGCTTCCCGACCCGTCCTAACGGGACTCTGTTTAATATAGTTTCCATTTGTTCCGGGCTCTCCTTTACGGAATTAATCATCGGCGTTTCAATCATTCCCGGCGAAACAGCATTAACTCTGATATTATATGGAGCAAGTTCTACGGCAAGAGCTTCTGTCATCGCAGCAATCCCTCCTTTTGAAGCACAATAATGAACGATATTGGACATCCCAATCCCTTGTTGCCCCATCGCCACCGAAGCAACATTAACTATCACCCCCGACTTTTGTTTGAGCATTTCTTTTCCCACTGCTTGAGAGCAAAGAAAATAGCCCTTTAAGTTTATATCTAAAGTTTGGTCCCAGTCCTTTTCTTCTAAATCAAAAAATGGCTTAAATTGACAAATCCCAGCGTTGTTCACTAAAATATCTATTTTCCCCCATTTTTCTATAACTCCCTCCACCATTTTATCTACCTCTTTCTTTTTTGAAATGTCGCATTTCAAAGCCAAGGCCTCTCCGCCATTATTTTCAATTTCTTCGACTACTTTTTGGCAATCTTCTAAAGAAATATCGGAAACTACCACTTTTGCCCCTGCCTCGGCCAAAAGCAAGGCGTGGGCTTTCCCCATTCCTTGACGAGCACCAGTAACAATAGCAACTTTATCTTTTAAATTATATTTAATCATATTTTTGATTTCTATTATTTTTTCCGACTACTTTTATAATACTATAAATACTAATTATTTCAAAACAAAACTCTTGCCAAGGGTCGGCAAAAGCTTTGTTTTTATTTGCTTATTTAATTAACTATTCATCTACCTCTACCTCTTTTCTGCCAAACAAATTTTTAACCCAACCGAATACACCCTTAACTCCTTTTTCTTTTTCAGCAACTTCCCCCAATCTTAACTGCTCCTCTTCTATTCTTTGAACCTGTTCCCGAATAACATTTTTGATCTCTTCGCCATAATCATTATTTTCATTTAAGTCTTTGAGAGATTGGACTCTTTCTCTATTTTTTTCTACTTCTAATTCCAATTTCTCGGCGACTTCTTTTTCCCCTCCCGTAAAAAATTTAATGATTTTACTTTTCTTTTCTATTTTTTTCTCCGCTTCTAATGTCTCTTGCATTGAGTTATTAAACTCCCGAGCAATTTCGGAAATTTTTTCCCCAATCCCCCCGACTAAATCTTCAGCTGAAAGCATTGTTTGAACTGCCTCTCTAACTTGATTTTGATTTTGATAAATCTTCTTTTCGGCTTCATTTGAGTCATCGATTATTCTATTTATCTTCTCTTTTTCGGAATCAATAATTATAACTAATTCTTCCATTGTTTCCGCCTTTTCTGTATTCGTTTCAAGAAAGATATCCATTCTTTCTTCCTCAAATAATTGACTCCCTCCCTTATTTATAGCCCAACCAAAAACACCTTTCGCATCTTTTTCCTCTCTAACAAAATCTCCTAATCTTGATTGTCCCTCTTCTATTTTTTGAACCTGCTCTCTAATAATATTTTTGACCACTTCATCGTAGTTGTTTTCTTCGTTCAACTTTTTAAGAGCTTGAATTCTTTCTTCGTTTTGTTCTACCTCTATTTCTATTCTCTCAATAGCCTTTTTCTCTCCTCCAATCAAGAACTTTATGATTCCGCTCCTTCCATTTATTTCTTTTTCGGCTTTTATTGTCTCCCCAATAGAAGTATTTATTTCTTGAGCAATTTTAGATATGTTTTCTCCTGCCCCAATAGTCAGATTTTCGGCTGAAATCATTATCCCGATAGCATCCTTTACTCTTTCTTGTTCTTGATTAGCCATCCTTTCAGCCTCTCTATTTTTACTTATTCCTTCCCCTCCGTTTTCATTCTCTTCCATTTGCTCATTCGCCTCTGCCCTTTTTATGTCTCTTATTTGGATTAATTCTTCTATATTTTCAGCCCTCTTAATATCCGGCATAGTTATTGCCTGTTCTTCGTTCCCTCTCATTTCTTCCCCCTCCATATTTCTTGTTCTCACTTCTTCCTCATTTTGAAGTTTATTTTCCCCGCCAATATTTTGCCCTCCTTGATTTGTATTGGCCGCAAAAACTGTTGAGGCGAAAAAAATAAAAACCAAAAAAGGAATAATTATTTTTTTTGTGTACTTCATATTTTTTTTTACTATTATTTTTTCTAAATTAAAATTAGTTTCGACCTATTTAATTTTAACAAATATAATTTACAATACAACCTAAGCTCCACTTTTAATTTCAATAACATCGCCATCTTGAATAATATAGTCTTTTCCTTCAGTTCTTATCAGCCCCTTCTCCCGAGCTTGAGAAAATCCCTTATTTTCTAAAAGTTCTTCCCACTTAATAACCTCCGCCTTAATGAAATATTTTTCAAAGTCGCTATGAATTACTCCTCCAGCTTGAGGAGCAGTTGACTCTCTCTTTAGTGTCCAAGCTCGAGTTTCATCGGCACCAGTTGTGAAGAAGGTTATTAGATTAAGCAAATTATAAGATTCTCTAATTAATTTATTCAAACCCGACTCTCTTTCTAAGCCGAATTCTTTTCTCTCTTGGGGATTAAAATCTATTGATTCTAATTCTGTTAAAATATCAATAATTAAATAGGGCCAATTATTCCCCTTAAAAATTTCTATCAAGCTTTGAGGGACTTCTCTTTCCGAACCATTAAAAATATACAATCTTGGCTTAAGAGTTAAAAGTTGATAATTTTTTAGAAAATCTTTTTCTTTCTGGGTCCAATCTTCTTCTTCTAATATTCCTCCTTTAGCTAAGATATTTCGCGATTTTTCTAAAACAGATAATTCTTGAAGCGATTCTTTGTTTCCCGCTCTTGCCTCTTTCTCTACATCTTTAATTCTTTTTTCTATGGTCACTAAATCCTTTAAAGCCATCTCGGTATCTAATATTTCTTTTTCCTTAATAATATTAACTTCTTTTTGAGTGTTAACAATTTTTTCATTTTGAAAAGAACGTAAAACATAAATAATCGCGTCAGTTTCTCTAATATTAGCTAAAAATTGATTACCCAATCCCTCTCCCTTACTGGCCCCCTCAACTAAACCAGCAATATCAACAAATTCTATTGTTGTCCAAATTCTTTTGATTGAATGTGTTAGATTGGCCAATTTATCAACTCTTTCGTCGGGAACAGCCACGACCCCAACATTAGGGTCAATAGTACAAAAAGGATAATTAGAACAATCAATTTTCTTTTTAGTTATCGCCTGAAATAAAGTTGACTTCCCAACGTTGGGCAAACCAACAATACCAATTTGAAGAGCCATAAAATTTTTAGATTGCTTTTATTCTAACAAAAACTTCTCATCTTTGAAAGAAAAATAGATACCCCCTAGCCAAACTACGGGGGTCAGACCCCCGTATTTTTAAGACCTTGACAGCTGTTGTTAAAGAATTATAATGAATGTAGATATTTAAAAACTCGAAATATAAGGAGTGTTTATGAAAGTAATTTTTCTAAGGGTTGAGCAAAATAATTAAATTTGTGCTGTGACACAATATTATGCTCAACCCTTTTTCTATAAAAAAATACAGAGATTCAATCTCCATATTTTTTCTGACTTTTGCATTCTTTATATTTCTAAAGTTAAAGTTATTTTACTAATTTTACAGCCGTTCCATAAACCAAAAGTTCAGCTGCTCCAGCCATAATTTGCGATGTGCTGTAGCGAATAGAAACAATAGCATCGGCCCCTAACAATTCTGCCTCCTTCATCATTCTTTTAAGAGCTATTTCTCTGGCTTCGCTTAGAGCTTCAGTGTATTCCTTTATCTCTCCCCCAATTATTCCTCTCAACCCAGCTAAAATATCTTTTCCAATATTTTTAGCCCTAATAACGCTTCCCTTAACTAATCCTAATGTTTCTTTTATTTCTTTGCCCGAAATTTTTTCGGTTGTTGTTAACATCATATTTTTTAATTCAATTTTATTTTTCGGTCTCGTCTTTACACTCATCTTCTCTTTCCTTCACCCTTTCGTTAATTAACGAAAACAAAAGAACAAACAATCCCAAGATAATAGCGATAATGCCCCATTTGACAATAATGGGGTCTTTTGAGTTTACAAAAAACTTATATAAACCATAACCAACTAAAGCAAAAACTCCCCCTGAAAAAAGTGTTAATCCTAAGACGTTTAAAGATTTCATTTCTTTGAAATAATTATTTAATCTACGACCTTTATTGTCTATTAATTTTCAAAAAATTATTTTAGATACTTTTTTTCTTTTAATTTTTCTGGCAATAAACTCTCTTTAGTATACTTAACATAACCTTTCCCATAATTCAATTCCTTCATAAGTTTTGTTGTTGGATTTCTCAAAAATAAAGGTATTGGCAAGTCTCCATATTCTTTTACGTCTTTCATCGCTAACACATATGCCTCGTAAGCTTTCCTGTTTTTTTGGCATTGGGATAAATAAACCACTCCACTCGCTAAATTGATAGCACACTCCGGCAAACCGATAATTTCGACAGCCCTAAAAACATCATTCGCGACCACTAAGGCAGTCGGCTGGGCTATACCAATATCTTCCGAAGCAAAAATCACCATCCTTCTAGCAATAAACTTAGGGTCTTCTCCAACATCAATCATTCGAGCTAAATAATATAAAGCAGCATCTGGCTGGGAAGCTCTCATACTTTTAATAAAAGCCGAAATAGTATTATAATGTTTTTCTCCTTTTTTGTCATAACTTAAAAACTTTGATTGGAGAATTTTTTTTAAAGAATCTACATTAATCTTATCATAAAGTCGAGAAGCACTTTCTATCAAAGTAATTGCCTGTCTTGCATCACCATCACCAGCACTAATCAGCCAATCTCTTGTTTTTTTGTCTAATTGAAATCCGGTCCGCTTAATGATTCCTGCCATATCTTTTTCTGAAAGCCGATTCAAGACAAAAATCCGACAACGAGAAAGTAGAGCTGGGATTACTTCAAAACTTGGATTCTCTGTTGTAGCACCGATGAGAGTCATTTCACCTCTTTCTACAAAAGGAAGTAAAAAATCCTGCTGGGCCTTATTGAAACGATGAATTTCATCTAAAAATAAAATTTTAGGCTTATTGTCTGTATCTTCAAGAATTATTTTTCTGATGTCCGCTTTCCCAGCCGAAACTGCCGACAATTCATAAAAAATAGCGTCTAAGCTATTGGCATATATTCTTGCTAAAGTAGTTTTACCTGTCCCCGGTGGCCCCCAGAAGATAAAAGAAAAAAGATGCTTTTGCTTTATGGCAATATTTAGAGGTCGGCTTTCTCCGACCAAATGTTCTTGACCTATAAATTCTTTTAAGTTTTTGGGTCTTATTTTTGAAGCTAAAGGTTCCATTTTTTAATTAAAATTATTTAGTGATTTTAATGGCCCTTCCCCCAATTAAGGCCTCGCTTACTTTTTTATGAGCCGAAGATAAAATTCTCTGGAAAGTGCTTTGAGATGTATTCATTTTTTTAGCACAATCTATTTGGTCTAATCCTTTAACATCTTTTAACCTTAAGGATTCTAATTCTTCAAAATCTAATTCAATTTCATCAAGCAATCTCATTGGAACTCCTTGAGGTTTAAAATAAACTACATTCGGATTAAATCTAATTCTTCGACAAAGTTTTGGTCTAGACATATTTTTTTTGAGTTAAAAGTCCTAAAGTTATCCCTCCTATAATTGAGAAAAGAATCATTAAAGTCGTCGTTATTATAACAAATTCTAAAGAAAAATAATAAGCCAAAACCGGTAATAAAGGAATCTTTAATGCCCGATTGAAAAGAAAAATGGCAATCATGCTGTCTTTAAGTCCTTGCCTTTTCAAATCCGCCAAGAAAGAATACCAAATATAGATAGGACCAGATGATAATATTCCCAAGCTAACAACTAAAAAATATTTTTTCCAGCCGGTCTCATTTATTAGTTTCCTTTTAATTTTCTGACTATCTAAAATATAATTGAAAACAAACATTAAAACAAAAGCACCAATCAAGCTTGGTAAAATCTTCAAAAACAAATCAATAAACTTAGTTAAGCTTTTTAGAAAGATATCTTTATTCAAAAAAAGAAGTAATAGATAAATTAAAATAACTAAAATTAAAAATTTTACTCCCTTGCTAAGATTTTTAAGTTTTTTATTTTCTTTTTTCATTTTAAGCTAAAATTAAATGAACAATCAGACCTATTGAGATAGCACCCCCAAACCCTAAAAGATTTCTAAAAAAAGCAAATTTTTTACCAAGCATAGATCCTTCCATTGGGGCTTGAATCAAGCCAACATTAACCCAAGAAATAATAAAGGCCGTTACGGCCGCCAAACTAATACCAACTTTCAAAAATTCTCCCCCTAAAACATAAGAAGTAATTGGCGTACCAGCTGCTAAACTTCCAATTACTCCACCAATTAAAGAATCCATCAAAACATTGCGATGAAAAAAACTTGTTAAATATTCTGGCTTTAATAAGGAACTTATTAAACTGATTATTAAAATCATTCCCGAAACCAAAGGTAGGGTTGTTAATAAATTCTTTTTTGTTTTTTTCCAAGCTTGGAAAAATCTATTTTTCATAAATCCTTTAAAATAAGCTCCCGATTTGAAAAACCGGGAGCTTATTCTTCTCTATTTTTTGTCACTCAACTCACCTAATCGTTCCTTAATAGCTTTGAGTTCTTTTTCCAATTCTTCTCTCTCATCTTCTAATGTTTCCGATTCTTCTTTTCGAGTAAAAAATCTTCTCCAACCAAAGCCAGGGCCATATCCCTGACCATAACCTCTCCCATATCCTCTACCTCCACCACAGGGACCCATACCTCGGCCAGTGCCGGGGCCTGCTCCAAAAGGACCAGTTTCATCAAATCTTGGCATATTTTTATTTTTATAATTAAATTATGACAGCCCGACTTTTTATTTATTGACTATCTAAATTGAGTATATACCCATAATAATTCTTTGTCAATAGCTAATTTAAAAAAAGAGAGATAGAGGTAAAAAAATAAGAGAAATAAAAAGTTTCGCCTTACACCGAGCCCTTGCTTTACAAGGGCGAAGGTAAAGATGAGAGTAACCTCTCATCGCGAACTACCGAGCCCTTGCTTTACAAGGGCGAAGGTAAAGATGAGAGTAACCTCTCATCGCGAACTACCGAGCCCTTGCTTTGCAAGGGCGAAGGTAAAGATGAGAGTAACCTCTCATCGCGAACTACCGAGCCCTTGCTTTACAAGGGCGAAGGTAAATATGAAAACGGAGTTTTCATCGCCTGCGATCATCCCAAAACGAACCAAAATAAATAGACAGACAGGGTAAGGCAGAAAAGACAAATCGTAACAATCTGTGCCGATCGACACCGTTTGTTACGATTTGTTTTGGTATGCCTGTTTTTCTTTGTCCTGTCTGTCTATTTATTTTGTAACAATCTGTGTCGATCGACACCGTTTGTTACAAAATAAAAATAAGGGAGGCCAGCCCTCCCCCATTTTTTAGCTATATTCTAGAACGATCGTTTTAGGATATACCTATTTTCTAAAGAAACTAATTATTGTTTTTAACTAATTTAATCCCCAATTTAGAAATTTGGACACCACCAAAGATTAAAATTGTCGCCAACATTGTCCAAACAGCCAAATTAAGTAATTTGGAAATACCACCAGTCGGAATTAAATTCTTTATTTGGTCCTCAACCATTTCCCCCATCTGATTTTGAATATCCTCTATCCCCTTAACACTGCTCTGGTTATTTTTTTCTTCCGAAGAAATATCCCTTTCTTCCATTTCAAAAATTTCCGGCGCCGAGATTTTAGCCGTAAAGATATTATAAGAAGAATAGAGTGTCCAAATTATTATAAGAACGCCACCTAAAATCAAAACCCAACCAAATATTTTTGTAATTTCCATAACTTCAAGAATTTATAAAACAAAATTTTTAAAAAATATTATTTTTTAATTTCAAAATTCAATTTTTTCGACTATTTCTCTTGCTTGATTTAATGTTTCTTTTTTACCAACATCTAACCAAAAATTTTGAGAATGTTCAAAGTATCCTATTTTAGAAGATAGAGCAAGATTAAGATACAATTCAATAATAGAAAAATTATTTTTTTGAGGCATTAACTCAAAAATTTTCGGGTTAATAACTTGGATACCACTGAAAGCCATTTCCCTAAGACCTTCTGATTTTTTAACTAATTTGGTTTCTCCTTTTTCTTTATTCTCCCAGCCAAACAATTCTCCATTTTTATCAAAAAGTAAATAGCGACTTGTTTCTCTTTTTTTAGTTGCCAGTGTTGCTAAAAAATCTGAATTCAAATGTGATTTATACATCTCTCCCAAATCAATATCCGACAAGACATCAACATTGTGAACTAAAAAAGGGTCTCCATCATTAAAAAACCATCTTGCCTTTTTCAATCCTCCTCCAGTCCCTAATATCTCCCCTTCTTCCGAAAACTTAATTTTTAGTCCGAAATTATTTTTTTTTCTAACAAATTCTATTATTTGATTACCGCAATGGTGAACATTTATAACAATTTCATTAAAACCAAACTTCTTTAACCTCTCCACGACTAATTCCAATAATGTTTTATCCTTAATCTTAACTAATGCTTTGGGAATATTGTCGGTTAAAGGACGAAGTCGCTTTCCCAACCCAGCTGCTAAAATCATTGCTTTCATAAATTAGAAATAATAATTTTTATTTTCTCTTCTCCTTTATTGTATTTTTGATTTAGATATTCTTTCAATTTTTGAGAACAATAAACTGAACGATGTTGACCACCGGTACAACCAAAACTTAACATTAAATCAGTAAACCCCCTCCCAAGATATGTTTTAATTGATTGGTCGGTTAGAGAATAAACATTTTGGAGAAATTTTTTAACATCGTCTTTGTCTCTAAAAAAATCAACCACTTTTTTATCTTTTCCGTTTAATTTTTCATATCCCTTTAAGCGACCGGGATTAGTTAGCCCCCGACAATCAAAAACAAACCCTCCCCCATTACCTGAAGAGTCAAAGGGAATACCACCTTTATAAGAAAAACTATTAATTCTTAAAGTTAGAATATTATTTTTTCTTTTTTCAAAAACTTTTAACTCTGGAGAGTTTATCATTTCTTTCAAAATACTAATTAGGGGTTTTGTCTCTTTTGGTAAATCAACTTTCCCCAATAAATATTCTAAGTTTTTTAAGGCGAAAGGAATGCTTTGTAAAAAATGTTCTTTTCTTTGAAAAAACCCCCTAAAACCATAAGAACCCATTGCCTGAAGAATTCTAATTAGACAATAAGGATAAAAATATTTTAGAAAGTTTTCCCGACCAACTTCTTTATTTTTTTCTAAAAGACCAACATAATAATTTAATAATTCTTCTCTTGTTTCGGCTGGAATATCTGCTTTGGCATCAAAAAGAATAGAGGCCAAATCATATTGAAGGGCTCCCTTTCTCCCTCCTTGATAATCAATAAAATAAGGAATGTTTTTATAAATCATAATATTGCGGGACTGGAAATCACGATAGAGAAAATAACCGCAATCGGTCTCTAATAAATAATCTATAAATACTCTAAAACTCTTTTCTAGCTCTTGTTCATTAAAACGAATTTTAGCAAGTTTCAAAAAATAATATTTAAAATATTCTAAATCCCAAAGCATTGATTGGCGATCAAATTTGCCTCGGGGATAACAAAGTTTATAATTTAACCCCTTACCTCCTAAGGTTTGAAAGCGGACTAATTCAGCTACTACTTTTTTATAGGTCTCAACAAGAAGAGGTGAAAACTTTCTACTTTCTCTTTTCTTAGTCAAAAAAGAAAAAAGGGTCTCATCGCCAAGGTCTTGAATTAAATAGATTCCCCTATTAAGATTTTGAGAATAAACTTTTGGAACATTCAACCCCTTTTTAAAAAAATGCTTAGAAAATTCTAAAAAGGCAATATTTTCTTTTTTATTAGGATAAAAAACACCAATTGCTGTTTTATTTTTACTAACAATTCTATAGTATTCTCGAGACGAACCCGAAATAGGTAAAGAGCAAAAAGATATTTTTTCTTCTTTAGCCCACTTTTCAAATAATCCAATTAACTCTTTTTCAATTTTATCAGTCATTATTGTTTTTATTTTTTAATTTTTTATCCTTAATATTAGAAATAACAAATCCAACTACGCCAACTAAAAAAGATAGAGGACAAACTAAAACGGCTAAAAGAAAGAATATTGTCCCCAAAAAATCTATTAAATACTTCAATATAATAGTATCAATCAATAAAGTTCCCAAGGCATAAAAAACATTATGTAAAAGAATACAAATAAAAAAACCACTGGCAGAAATACCAGTCAAAAGCAAAAAAGACCTCAAACGATTTTTATTCTCTTCTCTGTGAGCAAAAAATGCCAAAGTTATTCCCAAAATAAAAAATATTAGAGGAAAGATTAAAAATATATTAGAAGAACGGATAAATCTCCTAAATAGAGGAATAAAAAATTGAGCCAAGATTATGAAAAAAATTCCCAAGAGTGCCCAAAATATTATTGTTATAGATTTCTTCATTTAAAAACAATATTTATATTTTCCAATATTATTTGGCCTTCTTGTTCTTTTTATCCTTCGCTTCTTTTTTTAATAACTCTTCCCCTCTTGCCCTCCTTTTTTTTATTTTCCTATCAACTCTTTTTTTGTTTTGCCATCCTATTCCCATTTTTTTTATTTGTTTATTTAACTAATTTCAACCTTTGTTTTATCTTAACATAAAAATCGCCTTTTGGGGCGATTTCCATTTTAATTTATTT
>Ga0265594_1000485_pt1 | contig 32854 bp, 42 predicted proteins | sample saktaG_11_FD_190147 | JGI IMG/M metagenome (GOLD analysis project Ga0265594, IMG submission 190147) | Saline water microbial communities from Sakinaw Lake, British Columbia, Canada - sak_2011_5_24_80m | ecosystem: Environmental > Aquatic > Non-marine Saline and Alkaline > Saline ... | reverse complement strand
AGCGCACTCCCCTCATTGAACAGGGAACAGTAGCCCACTTTCTTTACGACCTGCAAACAGCCGCCCTCGCTCACACCCGGAGCACCGGTAACGGCAGTAGAAGCCGGGGCGGATTGCCAGCCCCCTCCCCCACTGCCTTTATTATTGCCCCCGGCACCACCACCCTTGATGACATGGTTAACGACATAAAGCAAGGGCTGGTTATTGAGCAACTTATGGGGGCTGGACAGGGCAACATTCTGGGTGGCGATTTCAGTGGTAACGTCCTTTTAGGTTATAAGGTGGAAAGTGGTAAAATAGTAGGTAGGGTTAAAGACACTATGGTCTCAGGCAATATCTACCAGCTTCTCAAACAGATTACCGCCATTGGCAGTGAGCCTAAATGGGTAGGCGGCTTTTTACAGACTCCACATATTTATTGTCCTAGATTGTCGGTGACGAGTAAGTAGATAAGGAGGAGTTTTAGAGGGGCAAGCAGGGAATTTGAAAGGAGGTATGGAATGAGATGGATATGGATAGACTAAGGTGTGCCAAGTGGCTGGGGTCACTCTCTCGAGAGCGACTTGAGGCTGATCCGATATTACACAAAGTTTCTGAAGCTGTGCACAGTGATTCACAGAAAAAGAGGTCTAAAGCCTTTTCGGAGGCTCTTGAGAAACTGCCCCCCATATTAGAACGTATGAAGGCAGCGCCCGAGCTTGAAGGGATTGATATGAAAAAGTTGCGTGAGGTTCAGGAGCTTTATGTGAAAGCACTGGGTGTATACGTGGAAGCCTGTGAATTGGGTATAAAACAGTTGAAAGACCAAATTCCTTCTCAATACGCTGCAATAAGGTCTAAGGTTTCACTGGCGGACTCATATTGGGAGTCTGCCTCAGCAGCCACTCACGCTTTTTCTGAAAAATAGTTTCGCATAGGTCGTTTTTATGGTCAAGAAAAACCAAAGTATGAGTGATGACTGGTATGACACTGCGCAGATTTGCACTAACGGACATGTAATCAATTGGATGTCCGTCTCAAAACCTGAGTATAACAGAAGGTTCTGTGATAAGTGTGGGGCACAGGCTATCACCAATTGTCAATATTGTAACGCTATTATAAGGGGTTATTATCATAAAGGACGCTTTACGATGGAGAAGTATGATAGAAGGATACGGGAGGCGCTAGATGCAATACCTGATCCTATGCTTGATTATAATACTACCTTAACACGGCCAATCTTCTGTCCTGACTGCGGTAAACCATATCCGTGGACGGAAGCAAAACTTAAAGCTGCCCAAGAACTAGCTGACGAGCTTGATAATCTAAGCCCCGAAGAGCGTGACCTCCTGAAGAAAAGCCTTGATGATATTATGCTGGATACACCACAGACTATCGTAGCAGCTACCAGATTCAAGAAGATTGCTGCCAAAGCTGGAAAAGCCACAGTGAAAGAATTGCGGAAGCTTGTAGTAGATATAGCAAGCGAGACAGCCAAGAAGATAATCTTCGAATCAAGGTAAGGAGAGTCAAAGAGGGGCGAAGCCCCTGGGGGAAATCCCCCTGAGTCCCCCTTTGCAAAAGGGGGAGAACTTCTCCCTTTCTTAAAGGGAGAGCGAGAGGGATTTTAACAAGGGGATAAAGGGGATAGGGTTACCATAACCAGTAAGAGACCGTTTAGCAACTCAACCTGTCATTGCGAGCCGAAGGCGTGGCAATCCCGGTGGTGGGGTGTTTCTGGAGATTGCTTCGTCGCTTCCGCTCCTCGCAATGACATTCCTCGCAATGACAACTAAACAGTCTCAGTAACAATAAAAGGTGAGGTTGATAAAATGAAAAACTTAGTTAAGATTTATGCCCGACCAAAACTCAATTCGCCTAATATGTTGGCTAGCTGGCCCGGCGTTGGCAATGTATCCATCATAGTGGCTACCTACCTGGAAAGAAAGCTGGACTTTAAAAAGCTGGCTGAAATTGAGCCCTCCCATTTCTTTGACCCCATCGGGATAGTAGTTAAGGACAATGTGGTAGAAGCACCACAGTTCCCGCAGAGCAAGTTCTATTACTGGAAAAATAAAGGCGAGGGGAGCGATATAATACTATTCATCGGCGATGACCAACCATCAGCCAAGGGATATGAGCTAGCCAACTGTGTCCTTGATGTTGGAGAAAGGTTCCAGGTTAAGAGAATATACACCTGCGCCGCAGCTCTGACTCGTATTCACCACACCGAGCTGCCCAGAGTATGGGGGGTAGCCACCAGCCAGCAGGTAGCCAAGGACTTAGAAAAATATGATTTGGTGCAGAGGGGCAACCTTCACATTGCCGGGTTAAATGGACTACTGCTGGGCGTAGCTAAAGAGAGGAATAGCGAGGCTGTCTGTTTACTGGGTGAAGTGCCTATGTATGCCACCCGAATACAGAACCCGATGGCTGCTCTGGCTATAGTCAAGGTCCTGACTAAAATGCTGGGTATTGAAATTGATATGGCTGAGCTGGCTCAGCTAGCCAGTGAGACAAGAGAGAAACTGAAACAGGTAGCGGCTGAGGCAATGGGAGAGTATATAGACTACTTTACCGAGCCTATCTGGGAACACGGCGAAGAAGAGGAAGAGGAGGAGGAAGAGGAATAGGACTATGCAACCCGCTATGCCATCGCCTATTGAGGAGACCATTGCTGACCTGGGTAACAGTAGCCAGCCATTGCTCAATTCAAGGCTAATTGACCTATCAAACCTGAACTCAGAAGAGCTGACGGTTTTTGAACAGGCATGGGCAGCAATGGAACCAAACCGGCGGCGGCAAATCGTGCATCGGCTGGTTAAGCTGGCTGAGGATAACTTTGAACTCAACTTTGACAGCATCCTCAGGGGTTGCCTGAAAGACCAGGATGCTGAGGTGCGATGCAAGGCTATTGAGGGCCTGTGGGAGAATGATGAGCCATCCCTAATCAACCCCATAATTCACCTACTTGAGCAAGATAGCTCGGAGAAAGTCCAGGCGGCAGCAGCCACAGCGCTGGGCAAGTTCGCTATGTTAGCTGAACATGAAAAGCTGCGCTCCTGCCACACATCCCGGTTATGCTACGCCCTACTCACTACCATTGATGACAAAAGCAAGCCTGTAGAGGTCAGACGCCGAGCCCTGGAGGCGGCTGCCCCGTTAAGCCTCCCCCAGGTAAAGGAAGCCATTATGAATGCCTATCAGAGCCATAACTCTAAACTTAGAGTCGGTGCCATTTATGCTATGGGTAGAAGCTGCGGCTGCTCGTGGCTGCCCACACTGCTCAAGGAGCTAGCCAGTGCTGACGCCGAGATACGCTACGAAGCAGTCGGGGCATGCAGCGAGCTGGGAGAAGAAGCAGCCCCCCATTTCATAGAGCTTATCAAAGACCCTGATACTGATGTCCAGCTGGCCGCTATCCAGGCGCTGGGTAAAATAGGTGATACCGAGGCTAAAGAACACCTGCAACATTGCTTAAATAACCCCAGTGAGGCAATTCATCAGGCAGCGGAGCAGGCTTTGCAGGAACTGGAGGCAGGGGAAGACCCGCTTTCTTTCAGAGTTTAAACCCGCAACGATTAACATAACTAGAAAAGCAAATCAAAGCTAATCAAATAGGAATTATTTCCTTAATTTTTTAACATGATTACCGGTAATAAAATTATACTCCGTGATAAAAGATTAGCCGATGCCCTAGACGACTACACCTGGCGAACAGACCCTGAGCTGGCTCGGCTTGATGCTGTCCCACCGCTAAATACCACTTTCCCCCAGTATCTATCAGCCTATGCCAGTGAGCTGCGCTACCCCCCCTCAACCCGACACCCGTTGGCTATAGAAACCCTAGACGGTCAGCACATTGGCAACTGCATATATTATGACGTTAATGAGGCTAAAGGCAAAACTGAACTAGGAATTATGATTGGTAACCGCGCCTACTGGGGTAAGGGTTATGGCACCGATGCAGTAACCACCCTGGTCAATTATATTTTCCACCAGACGAACCTTAAACGAATCTACTTGAAGACCCTTGACTCAAACACTGGGGCTCAGAAGTGCTTCAACAAATGCGGCTTCACCCCATATGGGCATCTGGTGAAAGATGGCTTTAGTTTCGTACTTATGGAACTCCACCGTAAACAGTGGGAAAAACAGCCAACAGGGGCTAGACAAGGAAGTGATTTGTTAGGGAAGAGTGAAGGGGCGAAGCCCCTTCAGAAATAATCTTCCCCTTCCCCTTAATAAGGGGAAGGGGATAAAGGGGATAGGGTTACTAAATCATAGTCCTTAGCCCCTGGTTGGCAGAGTGACAATAGCCATACCTAATACTGTCTTCTCTCCTTGTGGATTCTCCACCCAGAGGCTACACTCCACACAATGCTCTCCATCTTCAACATACTTCTTACTTACCTTTCCCTTGCAGGTAATAACCTCACCGGGAAAGTTCATACCCCGATAACTACAAGTCAGCTTCCTGAGGCTACCCTGCTCCCCCATCCAGTCAGTTATTAGTTGTCCAAGGAAACTGCCGGCTAGCTGACCATGAATAATAACACCGGGCAGACCCCGGCTCTGAGCAAAATCCTTATCATAATGAATCTCGTGATAATCACCCGATGCCCCTGCCCACATTACCAGCTGACGGGTGGTAGCTTGTTTGACCACAGGGGGGATTTCACTACCTGCCACTATATCTTCGTAGTAGAGCTGCTCAGTCATGCTCTGCCCCTATCTGATACCAAATAGCTATTTGCCGGCATTTGGCTATCAGTTCCTGCGTCTGATTTTTATAGGTTTTCTCAAAAGTTACAAACACCATCTTGCCCATCCTCTTGCCTTGCCGTTCACGCACATCAGCAATCTTAGTGATAACAGTTATTGTATCACCCGGTCTAACCGGCTGATAATACTCAAGCTCAACACCACCGTTAAGTCTGCCTCCACTAAGCAATGGTGCTACTTGAAGCTGAAATTGCTTTTCAAATTGGTCCCAACCTACAGTCTGGATAAAGGTAGGGGGAGCAATAATGCTACCATACCTGCTTCTTCTAGCATACTCCTCATCCTGCCACAGGGGATTGGGGTCATCTATAGCCTGAGCAAACCGCTGTATCATCCCCTTCTCAATGTTACATACCACGGGTTCCCAGTCTATACCGATTTTACTCCTCAGTTCCTCTATATTCAGCGTATCCTCAACCATTTATCACTCCTTAGGCTTTGCTTAGGCTGCCCTCGGCAATCATAGCATCAAGAGAGTCGCCAAAGGCCTGAATTGTTTGGTCAATATCCCGTTCAGTATGAGCCGCCGAAAGGATAAAGAATCTCCCCGCCATAGTAGCAATACCGCGCTGAAGCAAGTGAAGACCCAGTCGAATCCGTATGGGCATCATTGCTGGATTCATAATCTTCCGAATATTCTTGGTAGGTGGCAGAGTATCGTCAGACGGTTCATAGTCAATCGGGCCAAGGTAGAGGTGGACAATGGACCTGCTATAGAGACGACCATTAATGGCTCGCTCTTTCAGAGCCTTATTACCTCTCTGCCGAAGATAAGCAGCAAGCTGGGCAGTCTTTCTTTGAACCTCACCGCTCCTATAGAGCTTACAGGCGGCAACACCAGCAGCGCAAGTGAGAGGATTACCATTCCAAGTCCCTGTATGGATGATTCGCCGTTCAGGCGGAGTCTTGGGACTGAACACATCCATAATATCAGCCCGACCGGCTATAGCTCCGACACCCAGCCCTCCACCCACACACTTACCCAAGGTAGTCAAATCAGGGTGGACGCCTATTGTAGCCTGCCAGCCCCCCGGGGAATCCCGAAAGCCAGTAACTACTTCATCAAGAAGCCAAACGGTGCCATACTTTTGGCTAAGAGCAGGCAACGCCCGAACAAAGTCATCATCTATTGGAATCTGACCACCCATATGGGCGCCACCCCCTTCGGTCATAAGGATAGCGTATTCTCCACTAGCCAGCTCCTTCTCCACTCTGTCAAGGTCATAAGGTATAATCTTGACCTCGTCAGCAACAACGCCTGGTGAACTGGGTGTCAGCACCACTTCATCCGCCCAGCCATGGAAGTTCTCCTCAAACCTGAGGATTCTTCTCCTATTAGTAAAGACCCGAGCCAGTCTGATTGCCATCAGATTGGCTTCCTGCCCACAGGAGAAAAACTCGACCCTTTCTGTCCCGGGCATCATGCTCTTTATTAGCTCAGCCCACTCTACTTCCAGTTCGTGGTTTTCACCGTAATGGACTCCCTTGGCCATCTGCTCCTGCACCGCCTGCACCACCGCCGGGTGGCAATGCCCCAGTATCAAAGCCCCGTGCGCCATTATGTAGTCAATGTATTCGTTACCATCTACATCCCACTTCCGTGAGCCCTTGGCATGAGTTATATAAGGTCTAAAAGGGTCAAGAATACGAGCCCGGGCAGTCGCCCCATCAGCAGCAAAGACCTTCACCGCCCGTTCATGCAACTTCTGTGAAGTTGGGCGAACTCTCATATATTCCTCAACTACATTCTCCAGCGCCATTGTTTCCTCCTCATATAAAAAATCTCCAATTTAGCCTGACACTAAGCATCCCTGAAACATCACACCCCGGGCAACACAAAGTCAACTTGTTCAATGTGGTCAATTTTTATTTTCAAGTGCCGAATAAGTTTTTCCGCCTTCTGAGGTTGACTGGTGAAAAAGAATTTTCTGTATCCCTCAGCCTTATCATCTAGCAGGTTATTTTCTACTAATTTTTGCTTTAGTTCCCTAGCCACTGCAGTAGCGGGATTGAGCAGAGTAACCTCCGAGCCCATGCATTTGGAGATGGGCTCTGTTAGCAGGGGATAGTGAGTGCAACCCAGAATGAGGGTATCTATCTGGTTTTCTACTAGCCCCGAAAGGTATATATCCACAATCCTCTGAGTTACATTCCCTTTAAGCAAGTTCTCTTCCACGATAGGAACAAATAAGGGGCATGCTCTGGAGAATACTTCTATTTCGTCATCAAGTTGTTTGATGGCTTGGTAGTAAGCACCACTCTCTATAGTTCCTTCGGTTCCTATTACGCCGATTCTTTTATTTTTAGTCAACTCCACCGCTGCTCTTGAAGCCGGAGCAATTATATCAATTATCGGTAAGTCAAAAGCCTTTCTCAACTCACTCATAGCAAGGCAACACACCGTGTTGCAGGCAACAACCAGAGCTTTGATTTTTTGCTTGGAGAGAAATTTTGCACCCTCCAGAGCATATTGAATAACAGTCGCTTTGGGTTTTGAGCCATAAGGGACACGGGCAGTATCCCCCAGGTAAATCGTATTTTCATTTGGAAGCAGAGAAACGACCTCCTTTAGTATGGTCAATCCGCCAACACCAGAGTCAAAAACGCCAATAGCACCTGCTTCGCCCATTCTAGCATCTCCTCCGATAATCTTTGATAGCCACCAGCTACTGCAACGTTTGAATAAGCCACCCCTTATTCGGTGAGCATTATAACACATTCAGAAATGTCCTACACATCTAGAAGCACTATGGGAACATAAATCTGCAAAATAACTCGTCCTTTTACTTGACAAAGCATAGGGCTACCAATTAAAAATCTAGCAGGGGGTTGATAAAGATGAATAATCTACCTATAGAATGGCTTGAAAACAGAGTAAAAATCCTTGACCAGACCAGATTGCCTCATGAAGAGGCTTACCTAGAGCTTACCAGTTATCAGGCTATAGCCTCAGCCATAATGAAGTTGAAAATTAGGGGAGCGCCAGCCATCGGGGTAGCTGCTGCTTATGGAATGGCTTTAGGTGCTCTAAAAATTGAGGCTACAACCAGAGACGAATTTCTGAACAAGCTCCGAGACATCAGCCAGACGCTTGCCGCCACCAGACCCACCGCCAGAAACCTGTTCCAGGTTCTTGACCGAATGGAGCGAGTAGCTGAAGTCGTAAAAGATATAGAGCAGGTTAAAACAGCGCTGGTTAATGAAGCAGTTAAAATACACGCTGAAGAGGCTGAGGCAACCAGAAGGCTAAGCCAGCTTGGCGCTGGGCTAATTGGTGACGGCTTCACTATTTTGACCCACTGTAATACCGGGGCTTTAGCCACCGCTGGCTATGGCACCGCCCTGGGAGTAATCAAGCAGGCAAAAGAGCAAGGCAAAAAGCCCAAGGTTTTAGCCACCGAGACCCGCCCCCTCCTCCAGGGGGCACGGCTCACTGCCTGGGAGCTAAAGAGGGCTAACATCCCGTTTACCCTCATCACCGACTCTATGGCTGGCTATTTTATGAGTCGTAGAGAAGTCAATTGTGTCATTGTTGGTGCCGACCGTATTGCCTCAAACGGTGATACTGCTAACAAGATTGGCACCTATACCCTTGCCGTTCTGGCAATGGAGAATGGCATCCCCTTTTATGTTGCCGCTCCCACCACCACCATTGACCTGTCTCTGCCCTCTGGTGATGAAATCCCCATTGAGCAGCGAAGCCCGGAAGAGGTAACTCATATTCAGGGAGTAAGCATCGCCCCTGAAGGCATTGAAGTCGCTAACCCCGCCTTTGATGTTACCCCCCACCACTACATCACCGCCATCATCACCGAGCGTGGTATAATAAGGGAGCCTTATGTGGAGAGGATGAAGAAGGTAGCTGAGCAAGTATCACCGTTCTAAAATAGCTGTGCTTCATAAGAAGGAGTTTTAATAATGCCTGATATTGAACTTCAAAAGATACAACCCAATAGGTTAAATCCCCGACTCGAATTTACCAAAGTCGGGCTGGATGAATTAGCAGACAGCATTAAGCAGGTAGGTTTATTAGAGCCGATAATCGTGCGACCAATAAACTCTGATACCTATGAAGTTGTGGTAGGAGAACGCCGCTATCGAGCTGCACAGCAAGCTTGTTTGGATAAGGTGCCAACTATCATCAAAGACTACACTGATGAAGAAGTAATGGAAGTAAATTTAATCGAAAATATCCAGAGGGAAGATCTTACTGCTGTTGAGAAAGGTAAAATATGTAATGAATTATTGAACAAATTTCCTCAAAACTACCCTACTAAAGTAGGCCTGGCTAAGAAGTTAGGCGTGAGCGAATCTACCGTTAATTCTTGGCTGTATACTACTGGTATGCCACTAGAGGTACAACGAAGGATAGCACCTGAGACTGAACGGCGAGCCGTGCCAAATGGTAAAGTAGATTATCGCACCGTAGTACAGATTAGCCATCGTATCAAAGAGCCAAAGAAATTCACTGAAGTCATTGAACACATAGCTGAAAATCGCATACCCCGTCGAATAGCAACCCAAGTTACAAAGAGAATAGTAAAAGAACCAGAAAAACCAGTCGAGGCAATTTTCCGAGAAGTAGTAGAAGAAGCTCCAATATTTCTACCTTTCTCCAGAGTTCACGCCGATGCGATTGTGAAGGGTGCTAAAACACAAACCTCAAGGAAGGCAAAGGAGCCGAGGCTTCAACCAAGTGTAATTGTGAGAGCACAAGTGACCCACTTCGCCGACCTTGAGATAGCTGCCGTCTATAGAAAGAAGCTTGGAGATTTTGATGATGAAGATGCGATGAGAGAAGGTGGCTATACTCTAGATGAGTTTAAAGAAGTTTGGAAAGAACTACACGGTGAATGGAACCCGAATGAATCTGTCTACGTGATACAATTTAAGCTTGTAAGACAAGTTTAAGGCCATTAGCTATGGCTATTTACCAGAATAAGAAGGTACTCATCACAGTAAAAACTTACCCGTTACCTTCTAAGAAGACAATAGAAGCATCGTGTACTGCTGGGATTACAGAGGACGGTAATTGGATAAGGCTTTTCCCTCTACCTTTCAGATATTTAGAGTACGAAAAGCAGTTTAAGAAATACCAGTGGATTGAAGCAAGTGTAACCAAAGCCTCAGACCCGCGTCCAGAAAGCTACAAAGTAGTCTTAGATTCGATAAGACTTATGGGGAAACCCTTGCAAACATCTAATAACTGGCAGGCTCGTAAAGATATTATATTACCCTTGGCAGCTCCCTCGCTTTGCTATCTGCAAAGAACTAGAGCCGAGACCGAAGTAACGTTAGGCATTTTTAAGCCGAGGATAATAAGAGAACTTATCATAGAACCAGAAGAATACTCCTACTGGACTGAAAATGAGCTAGAAATACTTAGCCAGCAATCCATGTTTGATAAAAAACCTGCCAAGCCTCTGGAAAAAATACCTCTCAGGTTTGCCTATAGCTTCTTCTGTGATGACCCACAATGTACAGGGCATCGATTGTCAGTTACTGATTGGGAGATAGGAGAAGCATATCGTAAGTGGAGACTACGCTATGGTGAGCACTGGGAGAGCTATTTCCGACAAAGGTTCGAAACTGAAGTAATATATAGCTTTGATACTTATTTCTACATAGGAACAATTAGGGCACACCCAGATGTATGGATTATTATCGGTCTATTTTATCCACACAAGGAGGAACTTGATGCCGCAGGCTAAAATAGGGGTGATTGGCTGTGATAGACTATATGATATACTGATTAAGTATAGTGGCTGTTATAGGATACTTCCAGGAGGATGACGGTGAAAGTAAAAGAGCTTAGCACAGAACAACTAAAAGCCTTGATTCAAGAGGCAGTGGAAGAAAAGCTTCAGGAAGTGCTCGGCGACCCTGACCAAGGACTGGGGTTAAAGGAGGAAGTCAAGGAGAGACTCAAGCATTCCCTGGCTGCTGTAGAGCGTGGGGATGAGGGCATACCCGTTGAGCAAGTAGCTAAAGAAGTCGGGCTGGAATGGGAATGACCTACCAAATAGTCCACCTTATCGGGCACCGCAGAGACATTTACAAGGTGAGATAGATAAGAAACTATTGAGCTTTGACAAAAAAGCGGACCCTGCGAGTGACTAGCTTACAGCTAGTTTATGCCACCTTCCGGTGACACACTTAACACAGGACTTACCCTCTATTATAAATATACCATAATTGTTACAGTTTGTCAGGATAGCAATGTTGCCCTTTGTAAAGAAACCTTGGCTATGTGGGGAAGATTAGGGATGGATTATAAAGAAATAAAATGTAATTGTATATGGTAGAAGAAGGGGTTATTTAGTCAAGGGATTGAAAGGGGCGAAGCCCCTTTAAGAAATTTCTTCCCTCTCCCCTTATGAAGGGGAGAGGGATAAAGGGTGAGGGGTTGGTAGACAATATCCACACAAGGAGGTAACTTAATGCCGCAGGCTAAAATCGGGGTGATTGGGGGGACGGGGCTGTATGATATTGAGGGGCTGACTGACATTGAAGAGATTGATATTGATACACCATTTGGCAAGCCGAGTGATACTATAACCATTGGTAAGCTGGAGGGGGTGGGGATTGCCTTTCTCCCCCGACATGGCAAGGGGCACCGCATCCTGCCCACCGAAATCCCGGTTAGAGCCAATATCTATGCCCTGAAGTGGCTGGGGGTGGAGCATATTATTGCTGTCAACGCTGTGGGCAGCTTTAAAGAAGCCATCAAGCCCGGCGACCTGCTCATCCCCGACCAGCTCATTGACCGTACCCGGAGTCGGGTTAACACCCTATTCGGGGAAGGCATTGTTGCCCACATTCCCTTTGCCGACCCTTTCTGTCCAGTCCTAAGCCAGATTGTTTACCAGGCAGCACAGGAAACCGGGGCTACCGTTCACCGGGGGGGCACCTATGTGGTGATGGAGGGTCCCGCCTTCTCCACCAGGGCAGAATCATTCCTTTACCGCTCGTGGGGAGCGGATGTCATCGGCATGACTGCCTTACCTGAAGCTAAATTGGCGCGGGAAGCAGAAATCTGCTACGCTAGTATTGCCTGCGTCAGTGACTATGATTGCTGGCATGAGGCACACGAATCTGTCACCGTGAAAATTATCGTGGATATCCTGCGTAAAAACGCCGATATCGCCAAGAAAATCATCAGGCTGGCAGTAGGCAGAATCCCTGAAAGACGAGACTGCCCCTGTGCCTCGGCACTGAAGACAGCTATCATTACTGCCCCGGAGATGATACCGGCTGAGCAGAAAGAAAAACTTAACCTGCTAATAGGTAAGTATCTAACCAAGGGAGATAGTTAAGAACTTTATGCCCGATACTGAATTTGGCTGTCTACCTACCGTTATTGGCAGTATGCCCCACACCGACCCATCTGAGGCATGCTCACAGGTCATCCACTACCTCAACGACATCCCCGCCTGGCCCCAGTTACCCAGGCGCTCCTTCCTGGAGAATATGTATGCCCAGTTCAGCCAGGGCTTCCCCGGAGTGGTAATTGAGGAGAATAGAATCTATGTAGACCGCTCCCAAGACCTGGATAAGCCACTGGAGAAGCTCTACGCTGCCTATTTGGAGAATGATAGTGATAAATACCCCCTTAGCTCAGATTATGCCGCTGGACTTCACAGCTTCCTTGCCTTAAACAATCTATCACCTCTGGCAGTCAAGGGGCAGATAACAGGACCAGTCACCTGGGGGTTAACCGTTACCGATGACAGCCGCCGGGCTATAATCTATGATGATGTTCTCGGCGACGCCGTAGCCAAGCTGCTCAGGCTAAAGGCAAGCTGGCAAGAAAAAAAGCTAAGCCAAATCTCCAGAAACACCATTATCTTTGTTGACGAGCCATATATGGCTGCCTTTGGCTCAGTCGGTGTCCTGTTGTCCAAGGAAAGGATTATTAGCCTGCTGGAAGAGGTCTTCGGCGGGATTAGCGGTCTGAAAGGAGTCCACTGTTGTGGCAATACCGACTGGTCGGTTCTGTTAGGCACCAGTGCTGATATTCTGAGCTTTGACGCTTATAATTATGCTCAGTCACTGAGCCTCTATCCTACTGAAATAAAGGAATTTCTGGCAAAAAAGGGGGCTATCGCCTGGGGAATTATCCCCAATGATGAAGAGGCACTAGCTAAGGAAACGGTAACCAGCCTCAAAGACCGCCTGGAGGAGGCAATGGCACCCTTTACCCGAAAGGGTATTCACTTCAAGCAACTGATAAAGCAGGGGCTGCTCACTCCAAGCTGCGGGCTAGGCTCTATAGCCACTGAGGAGGCAGCCGCCCAAGCTCTGGAGCTACTGGCTGAGCTGTCGGTAAAGATAAGAAAGCGCTATAACTAGACATAACTAGAAAAACAAATCAAAGCTAATCAGATAGGAATTGTTTCCCTATTTTTTTAATGAAAATATGCAATGGAGTTTGAATCAAATGGAATGCCAGATTGAAGCCAATAAAGCTAAGTGCCCTTGCACCTATGAGCCCTGTCCCAGAAAGGGCAAGTGCTGTGAATGCATTGCTTACCACCTGGAGTTTGACGAGCTTCCTGCCTGTGTATTTCCCCTGGAGGTAGAGAAAACCTACGACCGGTCTATAGCCAAGTTCGTGGAGGTCTTTGCTTATAAAGCCAGAGGTGGCAGGAAAAGCTAAATTAGGTTATATTATCTAAAAGAATGAACAAACGGAAAAGGGTAGCCACCCTTAAGCATCGGCATAATAAAAAGAAGCTAGAGGCGAGGAGAGCTCAGGCAAAAACTCCGGCGTAACAAATAGCCTGTAGCCGTAAGAGCCTATGAAGCAAGCTTATCTGCTCACCGGCAGACCAGGGATAGGGAAGACCAGCCTTATCAAACAAGCAATAGCCGGGATGGGAAGCAAAGCTGGCGGCTTTTATACCGAGGAAATACGAAGCAGAGGAGTGAGGCTGGGCTTCAAGCTGGTTACTCTAGACGGTCAAAGTGCCATACTGGCTCATATAGATATTCATAGCCCATACCGAGTAAGTAAGTATGGGGTTGATATTGATAGTCTAGACAGGATAGGTGTTTCAGCCCTAAATCAAGCGGCTAAGAAGTGCAATTTAGTAGTCGTTGACGAAATCGGGAGGATGGAGCTGTTTTCGGCTAATTTCAGGGAAGCGGTTTTACGGATAATTGATAGCGGGAAGAGGGTTCTAGGAACCATCATGCTCAACTCCAACCCGTGGGCAGACACAATTAAGCTCAAACCTCAGGTTAAGGTGGTAGCCATAACCCAAGCTAATTATCACCAGGTATTGAAAGATTTACTAGAGTGGTTAGAAGTTGACCAGAGCTAAAACTGGAGGTTTTAATTACGCCAATGAGTTTTATCGGAAGTAACATCTGGTTAATCCTGATAGCAGCTATTTCCTATCTTCTAGGTTCCCTCCCCACCGCCTATCTGGTAACCAAAGGAATAATAGGTAAAGACGTCTGGCTGGCTGGCTCAGGGAACATAGGAGCAATGAACTCCTACCGTCTAATTCAGAAAGAGAAATCCGCCAAAATGGGCATGGTTGGATTTGCCCTAGCATTAGTCGGCGATATGGGGAAAGGGGTGCTAGCCATCTTTATAGCTAAATGGCTGGGCTTCCTCGGCTATGACCTGCTGCTAGCATTAATAATCGGCAGTTTTTTTGTAGTCCTGGGGCATAATTACTCTTTCTTCTTTAAATTTAAAAAGGGGGGAAGGGGAATGTCTGCTCTAGGCGGAGTAGTGCTAGCCTTGAATCCGCTGGCACTACTAATCGGGCTTGGGACCCTCCTGCTTTCAATTTTCTTGATTCAATACCTACTGATAGCCAGAATACACTGGGGCAGGTTCTCCGATGTGTTCTCAGTAGCTGGCTCTCAAATAGTGGGCAGAGTAGGCGGACTGGTTATTGCTCTGATTCCCCTCTATTTCTTTGGTCCTGAGGTATTCCTCCCGACTCTGGCAGCAGACATTCTAGTACTAATCAAACATATTGAACGAGTTAAAGTTTATATTAAAGGGCTAGCCAACCGTTAAAAGTAGGGCTCAAAGAGAGGAAGATGCCACAACTACCAGAAATGGTTCAAGCACTGCTAGACCCAAAAGCCTATCCTGAGGCACCACGAAGAATAGAGTTAATACAAACCCAGATGTCCTTCGTCTTCCTGACTGATAACTTTGTATATAAGGTAAAGAAGCCGGTGAATCTGGGCTACCTTGACTATACCACCCTAGGCAAGCGCCAGTTCTATTGTCAGCGTGAGGTTGAGCTTAACCGACGGCTTTGCCCTGAGGTCTATATGGGGGTAGTACCAGTAACTCAAGACAAGGGTGATATTTCCATAGAAGGTCAAGGGGAGGTTATAGAGTACGCAGTAAAAATGCGCCGCCTTCCTCAGAAAGCCATGATGAATGTGTTGCTGACCAATAACCAATTGACGCCAGAAATGGTAAGCAGGGTGGCACAAAGGCTGGTGGAATTCCACCAAAAGGCAGAGACCAACGCTGATATCAGTGCCTATGGTAACCTTGATGTTATAACCAAGAATACTGAGGAGAATTTCACCCAGACAGAAAAATATATTGGCAACACTATTTCCCGAGAGAAGTTTCAGCATATCAAGGACTATACTGATAGCTTTATTATTCAAAAGGCTACATTATTTGGTAAGCGACTAACTCAGGGCAGGATAAGAGATTGCCATGGAGACCTTCATGCCGCCCACATTTGCTTTTCTAATGGCATCTGCATCTATGATTGTATAGAATTTAACGATAGATTTAGATACTGCGATGTAGCCTCAGAGGTTGCCTTTCTGGCTATGGATTTAGACCATTATGGGCGGGCTGACCTATGCCACATTTTGGTTAATAGCTATGTAGCTCAGAGCGGTGATAAGGAGTTACTAGAGCTACTGAATTTCTACAAGTGCTACCGGGCTTATGTACGGGGGAAGGTAGAAAGCTTCAAGCTTGATGACCCCTATATTACTAAAGTAGAGAAGAGGCACACCCTAGAAATAGCTAGTAGCTACTTTGAGCTTGCCGAATGGTATATATGATATATACAAAATAGAGTAAAATAAAGCCGATTAGGCGCAATCACCACATAAAAAATGTGATAAGATAAAAATTATGAACATTGAGCAGTGGATTTTTTATATCTCTGAAGCCTATAAAGAAGCAAGAGAGACACTCTCACCCCGCAAAAAGGAAATGCTTTTGGGAGAATTACCCGAGGATAGCTCTAGCTTAGACCAGCCTACAAGGTTAGGTATGGAGGCTGGCGTTATTCCAAAACCCCTTGAGATACAAGACGAATCCTTAAATGATGTTATTGATGAGACTAAGGAATTAGTTATCCGTTATTTCTTTAAGAAGGTTACCCTTGGGGAAACATTTGGTTCTATTACAAGGGTTGAGCAGAAATTTGGACATTCTCTTGAGGCTAACTACGACATATCCACTGGTCCATTTATTGATATGGCTAAAACCTACTGGACCTACCAGCTGGAAGTAAAAGACCTTTTCCCGAAGTACCATAACCTTGTTTTAGCCCAAGTCTTGTTAGAGGTTGAAAGCAGGATAGGGAGCGTGTTTTTCCCCTTTCCAGGTGCCATAATACTTTGGGTAAGACAACGGAGAGAAACACAACGGGAATTGCTGGAAGAATACGCCCCAGAAATGGATATTAATGCTTTTCTGGGCAACAACCCTTTCTTGGGCACTTCGAAGGGACGCATTGCTAAAACAGTATTTAGTGAAAAGGTGTGGGTAAGGTGTCCAAATCCTAGTTGTTTGAGGTTTCTGAAAATACCTAATACAGTCAAGCGATTAGAAGTCACTTGCCCAAAGTGCAAGAAGTCATTTCTATTCCCTGCAGAAGAACTCCACTGGTTGAATCATTTGCCGCCCTACCTTCATCCCACACCGCACAAAATCAAAGAATTAGAAAACCTGCGTCAGCTTTGGGGTATTCCTGATGAAGTATTTGCAACAATGGGAATTGCGGGTACAGATTGGGCAACTGAGCAGGTTCAAAGGCAACTTTTTGAACGAGGGAAAGACGAGGCTCCAAGAGCTTCTGATAAAGAGATATTTAGAGAAATAATTACCTCGCGCACTGAAAATCGAATGCCATTCGGTTTAGATATAAGTGAGGAAGAGATAGATAAAGCCATGGAATCAATAAACTCCATAGATGATTTAGCTAGATATATTTTATTGAAAGAAAGTAAGGAACCATACTGGCCAGGCCCACTTGGAATTAGAAATAGGATTGAAGAAATATTAAGGAGTTAGGCTGCAGAATGAAAGAAGGAGACGGTAAATTGAAAGAGCCGTTTGCCAAATTCATAGAAAAAGAGCTGAGGGGTGGTTTTTTGCTTATTGCCTGTGGACTGCCCGGCACCTGGAAAACAGAGACGACTGAGGAAGTGGCTAAGATTAAGGGCTATCCACTCCTTCGGAGCGACCTGATTAGACTGGAGGTGCTGAAAAATGAGGATATTTTTGATGAGAAGGTCGCCTCAGATATGGATAAACGAACCATGGTTTATGACGAGATGTTCCGACAGGCAGATGAAAGTCTAAACAAGGGCGATGGGGTAATACTTGATGCCACCTTCATCACCCAATCACTAAGGAGACAAGCTGCAGCCATAGCCGCTAAACACAGCAAGACATTCGTCATCCTGCAGACAGACTGTCCCCAGGAAGTAGCCATTAAGCGGATACTACAACGAACTAAAGAGGATTATGTATCAAACGCCCTAACTGAACAAGCCTATCTTAATAACAAGAAGAGGTTTGAGGAAGTAGATTTGAATGACCTGAAGGACTTGTATCCGAGCCTTAGTGTTTTTCACTTGATAGTTGACACCCGGTATGACCCTCCTGAAGATTGGTATATTACTGGCGTGGAAAAGAAATAAAGTGAAGATAGATTTACACATCCATACCAAGACCTGTTCCGATGGCAACCTCTCTATTGAAGAGGTTTTTAAGGAGGCGAAAAGGAGAAATATCAACTTTATGTCAATAACTGACCACGATTCTATAGACTGTCAGGAAAGAGCCATCGCTCTGGCTAGAGAGTATGACATAGCCTATATTACCGGGGTAGAATTAAATGTGACTTTCCAGTATCCTGGTAGCAAGTCCATTTCTCTGGATTTTTTAGCTTACCAGTATGATATCGGCAATCAAGAGCTAAAGAATAAACTCCAAATGATAAAAGAGCATAGAGAAGCTAGGGCACTTCAAATCTTAGAGAAGTTGAATGTTGAGTTTGATAAAGAAAATATTGAAAGATTCACCGAGAAAGACATCAGGAATATACAGGCTCGTGTTGATGGTGTGTTTGGTCGACCCCATATAGCCAACTACCTGATAGAAAAGGGGATTGTCAGGGATAAGCAAGAAGCATTTGATAAATATCTGGTCAAGTGCGATGCCCCTAAATATCCCCTTTCACTTGCTGAGGCATCAAAGCTAGTAAGAAATGCCGGCGGCATACTCATACTGGCGCACCCTAATGACCCTAATGGGACATCTCTAGTAAGCATAACCCGTGACCTGAACGAACAGACGAGGATTATTGAAGAATATATGTTAGAATACATTGATGGTGTTGAGTGCTGGCACTCAAGAAATGATGTGAAGACTACGGCTCACTATGTCAAGTTCGCCAGGAAACATAGCCTGCTCATGAGCGGGGGCAGTGACTGCCATCAAAAGCCGACAGTTATGGGCACATTGGATATACCTGATTGGGTTGCTGAACAGTTCAGGTAATAGAAGAGGGATTTCAGATTAAAATTAACTAAGGGGTAGTTTATGACTTTAACTAAAAATTATGAAATAAAAGACCCTTCCCTAGCTGAAGCCGGCAGGCAACGAATAGAGTGGGCTTACCGAGAGATGCCGGTAGCCAAGCTAATCAGGGAGAGGTTCGCTAAAGAGAAGCCATTGAAAGGCATTCGGATTTCAGCCTGCCTCCATATTACTACTGAAACGGCAAACCTGGCGCTAACCCTGAAGGAGGGCGGAGCCAACATGGTTCTATGTGCCTCTAACCCGCTCAGCACTCAGGATGATGTCGCCGCTGCCTTGGTAGAATATGGAATCCCTACCAATGCCATCAAGGGGGAAGACGAGGAAACATACTATAAGCATATCAATACCGCTTTAGACCATAAACCACAGCTAACTATTGATGATGGTGCCGACCTAGTTACTACCCTTCATACCAAGCGAAGTGATTTAATCAGGAATGTCATCGGTGGCACTGAAGAAACCACTACCGGCGTCATCCGACTACGCAGCCTAGAGAAAGCAGGAAAACTAAAGTATCCTATAATTGCGGTGAATGATGCCCAGACCAAGTATCTTTTTGATAATCGTTATGGCACCGGGCAGAGCACCATTGATGGTATTACCCGTGCTACCAATATCCTGTGGGCAGGTAAAAAGGTAGTGATTTGTGGCTATGGCTGGTGTGGGCACGGCATTGCTTTAAGAGCCAAAGGGCTAGGCTCTCAGGTGATTGTAACCGAGATAGAACCAGTCCGCGCCCTGGAGGCGATTATGGATGGCTACCAGGTTATGCCATTGATAGAAGCTGCCAAAGTGGGCGACATCTTCATTACTATCGCCGGTAATAAAAATGTTTTAGATAAAGCCCACTTCCAAGTAATGAAAGATGGGGCTATTCTAGCCAATAGCGGGCATTTTAATGTAGAAATAAATATTCCAGCTCTGGAAAGTCTGTCTCACCGTAAGCGGCGCATACGACCCTTCGTTGATGAGTATACTCTGAGTAATGGCCGTCACCTTTACCTGCTGGGGGAGGGAAGATTGGTTAATCTAGCTGCCGCTGAAGGGCATCCGGCTAGCGTCATGGATATGAGCTTTGCCAACCAAGCCCTGTGTCTGGAGTATATGGTGAAAAATAGGAACCAACTTGAGGTTAAGGTTTACCCGGTTCCCAAAGAAATTGATAAACAAGTAGCTCGATTAAAGCTAAACTCCATGGGTATTGATATTGACAAGTTAACTCCAGAGCAAGAGAAATACCTGACTAGCTGGGAAGAAGGCACATAAGGGAGGAAAAATGACTAATAGTTTTACTAGCTTACCAATCTATATGTTTACCTCAGAATCGGTTGCTGAAGGGCATCCTGACAAGCTATGCGACCAGATATCTGATGCCATCCTTGACAACCTCCTTGAGAAAGACCCGTATGCCAGGGTAGCCTGTGAAACAGCAGTAACCAACGGGTTGATAATTGTTATGGGCGAGATTACCACCGATTGCTACATTGAAATTCCTCAGATTGTGCGAGGAGTAGTTTATGACATCGGCTATACCCACCCCGAATATGGCTTTGAATATCAATCCTGCGGGGTGATGGTCTCTATTAAGGAGCAATCTAGCGACATTGCCCTGGGAGTAGATAAATCACTAGAGGTTAAGACACAGTCATCAATTAATGACCTTGATAAAATTGGTGCTGGTGACCAAGGGATGATGGTTGGCTTTGCCTGCACGGAGACACCTGAGCTTATGCCCATGCCTATTTCTCTGGCACATAAACTGTGTCGGCGGCTTGCTCAAGTGAGAAAGGATAAAACCCTACCTTACCTCCGCCCCGATGGGAAATCACAGGTAACCGTAGAATACCATAATGGTGCGCCGAAGCGAGTAGATAGTGTAGTGCTAGGAGCCCAACATAACCCTGATGTCAGCCACGCGCAAATTGAGCAAGATATCATTGAGCAGGTAATCAAGGTGGTTATCCCCGCTTCGCTAATAGACGACAAAACTAAATATTATGTCAATGCTACTGGTCGATTTGTAATTGGCGGACCGGTCTCCGACACCGGTTTCACCGGTCGCAAGATTCTGGTTGACACCTATGGTGGCATTGCCCGACATGGAGGTGGCTGCTTCTCAGGCAAAGACCCGACCAAGGTCGACCGCTCAGCAGCCTATATGGCTCGCTATATAGCTAAGAACATTGTCGCTGCCGGACTGGCTGAGCGCCTGGAAATCCAGATTTCCTATGCTATTGGCGTCGCCCACCCGCTATCCGTATCTATTGAGACCTTCGGTACAGCCAAGGTTGACCAGCAGCTTATCATCAACCTAATCAATAAACACTTTGACCTTAGACCCGAAGCCATTATCCGAACCCTTGACCTGCGCCGTCCTATATACCGGCAGACCGCTACCTATGGGCACTTCGGACGGGACGACCTTGACCTCCCCTGGGAAAAAACCGATAAAGCCGAACTCCTGAGAAAAGAGGCGCTGGGGTGAATAGTTGAGGGGATAGAAAAATGCTGAAGAAAAAGGAATATAATTCACTTGCAGAAGTCTTTGAGGAAATGGTGGAAGAAGACATTTCAGAACGAGGTTATGATTTGTATATAACATCTGATGGAAATTACCATTGCCGAGAATGTACTTCTGTAGTCCAGTACCTTCAGAACTGTCCCAACTGTAAAAAGATAATTGACTGGACAAAAATACGTATTGGTATTGAAGAGCACGTCATTAGACTTTTAAAAGATGATGAAATGGCTGTCGCTGACCAGCGGAAAATTAAAGAACATCAGGTAAAAGTGAGGAGTATGACTGACGAGGAATTAATGAATTTGTATGAAAGACTATATGATAATCTCTATAAACAAGATGTGGTATTTATAGAAGTTTCACGTTATGAGGTTCGCAGAAGGTTTCTTGAAGCTGGGAAGTTCTTGAAACGATTATTTAATAGACAGCAATATGAAAGATGGAAAGACTTTATTCCACGAATTGAAGCGAAGGCTACGAAGTTTGCACTTGAAAAAATTCAAAAACAAAAGTAACAGACATAGCCAAAATCCTGAGGAAAGAAGCACTGGGTAAGTAATATTCTTAGGCGGAAAATATGGAAACGTGGGTTATTGTTACACTGGTGTTAGGGGCAAGTGCCATATCTTCACTTTTGACGTTTTTTATTACAAAGATGCAAGTAAGCCATTCTGACAAACGATTGGAAAAGCAACTTGAAAGCGCAAGAGAGGCGGATTATCGGCAGAGAAAACGGGAAGTTAGAGGTGAACCGCTGCTAAAGTTGAGGGTTGAGCTAGCTTGAATGGCTAGCAAGCAAGATAAATTGCTTGCTACTCACGATGTGCTTAGCAGCAAACCTGATGAAGATACAAAAAGGGAAAGACAAGAAGCTATAGACAATTATAACGCTTATATAACAAGGGATGACTATCACGTTACTTTGCTTATACAATACAATACAGACCTTGTCAATCAAGTAGAAGAGATCTGGAAAGACTATAATGAATCGTTTCTTTGTTTACGTTTTCCAGAACAAGCGAATGCAGAGGAAATGAAAAAGGCTATCCGTGCTTCCAAAAGAAACAAAACTAGGATTATAGAAGTTCAGGAGCTGATTGATAAGCTTCTGGAAGAACTATAGTTTATAAAAAGGGAAGTTTGAAGGGGCTTTGCCCCTCTTATAAAATATCTTCCCCTTCCCCTTGATAAGGGGAAGGGGATAAAGGGGATAGGGTTACCTAATAAAAGGAGATTGCTTCGCTTCGCTCGCAATGACAGGATGGAAAAGGTAATATTATGCTGGAGTGGTGGTAAAGATAGCGCCATTAGCCTTTATGAAATTCAAAAAGGCAAAAAGTATGAAGTAGTATCTTTACTAACCACAATAACTGAGGATTATGATAGAGTTAGCCTCCATGGCGTGCCCAGAGTTTTAGTTGAGCAGCAGGCATACTCCCTAGGTTTGCCTATTGAGGAGGTATTTATTTCTAAGGCTTCTTCCAATGAAGAATATGAGTCTAAGATGAAAGAAACCCTTACCAGATTTAAACAAAATGGCGTTTCCTCAATAGTTTTTGGTGATATCTTTTTGGAAGATGTAAGGAAATATCGGGAAAATAATCTATCAAAGCTTAGGATGAAGGGGCTCTTCCCTATATGGGGGAGGAATACTGCTGAACTTACCAAGTCATTTATAGCCTTAGGCTTTCAAGCCATCACTACCTGCATTGATTCAAGGGTTCTGGACAAGAGATTTCTAGGCAGGATGCTTGATAAGCATTTTTTTGCTGAGCTTCCACCTAATGTGGACCCTGGGGGTGAGAATGGGGAGTTTCATTCCTTCGTCTTTAACGGACCAATATTCAAAGAGAGGATAGCCTATACTCTGGGCGAACAGGTGCTAAGGGATTCACTTTACTTTTGCGATTTGTTACCAATAAAAACCTAAAGGGGAGAGGGATAAAGGGGGTGAGGTTAATAGAAAGTCCCATTAAATTTGGCACTGATGGCTGGCGAGGGGTTATCGCCCAGGATTTTACCTTTGATAATGTGCGGGCTTGTGCTCAGGGGGTAGCTGACTACCTTAAACAGACAGGACTAGCCCACCAAGGGCTAATTGTAGGCTATGACAACCGCTTTGCCTCTGAGGACTTTGCCTCAGCGGCGGCTGAGGTAATCGCCGGTAACGAAATAAAGGTATACCTGTGCCCCAAAGCAACGCCAACGCCAGTGATAAGCTTTGGTGTTGTCGCTCAAAAGGTAGGCGGGGCTATCATCATTACTGCTAGCCATAACGCAGCTATCTGGAATGGCGTTAAGTATAAATCTGAATTCGGCACCAGTGCTCCCTCCGAGGTTACAGCTAAAATAGAAGGCAATATTACCCACACTCTTGCCACAGGGAAAATAAGCCAGATGCCGCTAGCTAAAGCCCTAGAACAAGGAATGGTAGAATACCTTGACCTGACTCCAGGTTACTCTCACCAGCTAGCTAAGCTCATTGACCTGAATGAGCTGCGCCAGGCTAAGCTAAAAGTGGTTGTTGACCCCATGTATGGGGCTGGCATTGGCTATTTCAAGATGCTATTAGGCGATGGAGCTATTGAGCTTATAGAGATAAATAATGAACGTAACCCTCTCTTCCCCGGGATTCAACCTGAGCCAATTGCGGCTAATCTAGCCAAGCTCTCAGCTACAGTTAAGAAGCAGGAGGCTAATGTTGGCCTGGCTACTGATGGCGATGCTGACCGCATTGGCATTGTAGATGAAAACGGTGTGTTTCTAACTCCACTTCAGGTCTTTGCTCTGCTCGCTCTTTACCTTATGGAGATACGCAGTGAGCGAGGGCTTATAGTCAAAACAATAACTACTACCAGTATGCTCTACCGCTTAGGAGAAATATTCAAGGTGCCAGTTCGTGAGACGCTGGTAGGCTTTAAGTATGTTGCCCCGATAATGATAGCGGAAAATGCCCTAATCGGTGGGGAGGAAAGCGGGGGTTATGGCTTCCGGGGTCATATGCCAGAACGTGACGGCATCCTAGCCGGTCTCTATTTCCTTGACCTGATGCTCAAGACAGGTAAAAACCCGTCAGAACTCATAGATTATCTCTACAATAAGGTAGGACCTCATTACTTTAAACGTGTGGATATAGAATTTCCTGAGGAAGAGCGACAGGTGATAATTAATCGCATCAAGCATAACCTCCCCAAATCTATTGACGGCATTAAGGTAGTAAACTTGGACACTAAAGATGGCTTCCGATTTACCCTAGCTGATAGCACCTGGCTACTTATCAGATTTTCTGGAACCGAGCCGGTGCTTCGCATCTATACCGAAAGCAATACCCCAGCCCGAGTAGAAAGACTACTTGAGCTAGGTAAAGAATTAGCTGGAGTTTAGGCAAGATTGATAAACAATATTAATCTAGATGACCCCCAGGTTTATAAGCAATACGACCTAGAAGGCATGCTAATTCGCCTTCACGAAATGCCACAGCTTTGTCAGCAGGCCTGGCAAATGGCCATGAAGTTCAACCTGCCTCAAGACTACTCCAAGGTTAATAAAGTAGTCATTCTGGGTATGGGCGGGTCGGCTATCGGTGGTGACTTGGTAAACAGCCTGGCAGTATCGGAGGCTAAGCTGCCTATCCTTATCCACCGCGACTATAACTTGCCTGCCTTCATTGATGCCAAAACCCTGGTCATTGCCTCCAGCTACTCAGGGATGACCGAGGAAACCATATCCTCATTTAAACAGGCAGTGGCGACTGAGGCAAAGAAACTGGTAATTACCACCGGTGGTAAGCTGAAAACTATGGCTGAGGAAAGAAATGTCCCCGTTTTTAGCTTTGACTATAAGGCTCAACCCCGTGCCGCTTTAGCCTTTAGCTTCATCCCTATCCTCTGTTTTTTGCAAAAGCTCGGCTTCATCAGTGATAAATCGGCAGAGGTAGCTGAAACAGTCCAAGTATTACAAGAACTATCCCAAAGGATAAATGAGAGCGTGCTTTTACCCCGCAATTCGGCTAAACAACTGGCAAACAGGTTATATGGGCACTTACCAGTGCTATATGGTGGTAGCATTGTCTCTGAGGTAGCACACCGCTGGAAAACCCAACTTAATGAGAATAGTAAAGCCTGGGCTTTCTACGAGGTTTTCCCTGAACTTAACCATAACGCTGTGGTTGGCTACCAGTTTCCCAAAGAGTTAGCCAGTAAAATAGTGGTAATTCTGCTTCGGTCAGCTCATCTGCCAAAGCGGATTCAGCTCCGCTACCAGATAACCTGCCAGCTCTTAGAACAGGCTAAAGTTGATTACCAAATTATAGATGGAGATGGCATCAGCCCGTTGAGCCAGATGATGAGCCTGGTGCTCTACGGCGACTATGTCAGCTACTACCTAGCAATTTTATATAAGATTGACCCAACGCCGGTAAAAGCCATAGACTTTCTGAAAGAACAGCTTGCGCAGAATAAGGGGAGCAAGTAGCCTGACAATGTACTATTTTGCCTATGGGACTAATCTAAACCGCAAGCAGATGTTAGAACGCTGTCCAGAGGGCAAGCCAAAGCTTACAGCCACTCTTCATAATTACAGGTTGGTATTCGTCGGCTGGTCCAGGCAATGGCGGGGTGGAAGCACCAGCATCAGACGTTCCAGCGGCGAAAGGGTCTCGGGCGCCATCTATGAAGTCTCAGAAGAATGCCTAAAACGGTTAGATAGATATGAAGGCAGCGATTATCAACGGTTAAATGTTATAGTCAATAATGAAGATGGTGAGCCTGTAGAAGCTATAACTTACACCAATACTCGGCAAGCCGAAGAAACCAAGCCTTCAATGGAGTATTTATCCATCATCCAGCAGGGCTACAAAGACTGGGGAATCATCTGACTTTTTGTCCACTAAAAAGCCGTAGATTACTTAAAGGACAGCTTGTTACAGATAAAAAGCGATTCTTACTGCTCAATAGGACTTTTACCGCTTGGTGTATTGAGGAGCCTTGCGAGCCCGCTTGAGACCAGCCTTCTTTCTTTCCTTAGCCCGAGCATCACGGGTAAGCAGTCCGTACTTGCGTAGTAAGGGTTTGAGTCCGTCATCGGCTCTTACCAGGGCGCGAGCAATACCATGAGAGATGGCACCGCTCTGTCCCGAGATGCCACCCCCAGCTACCTTAACCACAGCATTATACTTACTGATACTATCAGTAACTAAAAGGGGTCGCAGTATTGTCTGGCGATGCTCAAGGCGGGGTAACAGTTCCTCGTAAGGCACACCATTTATAATAATAGCGCCATCTCCCGCAAATAGTCTTACCCGAGCCACTGCTGTCTTGCGTCTGCCTGTCCCGTAAAAATAGGTTTGCTTTTCCAACCTCACTCCTCTAAAATTTCTTTTGAGCTAGCCTTCACCTGAGCCAGATGGGGGTGGGTATCACCAGCATAGACCTTAAGCTTTTTCTTCATGCTAGCCCCCAGCCGAGTATGAGGCAACATGCCCTTGACAGCATACTCAACCACCCGGGTAGGATTAGTCTGCATCATTTTCTCCAAACTGATGCTTTTAAATCCCCCGGGATATCCTGAATGCCGATAATAGAGCTTCTGCTTAGCTTTATTGCCAGTAACACGAATTTTGTCGGCATTAATAATGACAACAAAATCGCCTACATCCAGATTACGGCTGAATATTGGTTTGTGCTTGCCCATAAGTAAGCTAGCAACTTGAGTGGCTAGCCTACCTAAAACTTTGCCTGAGGCATCAATAACATGCCACTCCCGCTTAATATCAGAGGCATTAGTGCTATAGGTTTTCATTGTAATTCCCCCTCAAAGGGGCATAAATAATTCACCCGCATAAGGCACAGCCCACAAGCAGGAGCAGTTGGTCCAGCCAGACTAGGTTTTTTCGTCTCAATTATACTACAAAACTCGTCAATGCTCATCTTAGCTAAACCGACTCTAATTAAGGCACCTACCGTGTTGCGCACCTGATGAGGTAAGAAGGAGTTAGCCACCATATTGAATATAACCAATTCCCCAGCCTTCTCCACTCCCGCTTTATATACCCTGCGCCTCGTGTTCCTTCTTCCAACCCCGATGCTGCTGGCAAATGAGGTAAAGTCATGCTCCCCAACCAGAGCCTGACACGCCCGATTCATAGCTTCAATATCCAGATGCCCAGCAACAAGGGAAGAAAAGCCTCTGTTGAGTGGAGACCGGGTTAAGCTATTCAGTATATAGTAGTTATATTCACGGCTAAGAGCACCGCGCCTAACATTAAAAGAATCATCTACTCTATATGCCGTCTTAATCGCAATATCCCTAGGTAAATAGTAGTTTAGCCCGGCAACAAATGTCTGCGGGGGGAGAGGCGACCTAGTCCTAAAGCTGACCACCTGCCCCCTAGCATAAACTCCAGCATCAGTTCGACTAGCCGCCGCCAGCCGAGTCCTTTGTCTAGTAAGCTCCCACAGCGCTTTCTCCACCTCCCCTTGAATAGTGGGCAGACCATCCTGTAACTGGAAGCCATGATAGTGTGTGCCATCATATTCCATAATTAATACAATCCTGGTAGTTGTTGCCAAGCTGACAGTCCTCATCTACTTTACCAACTCAAACTGAACCATAGCCGCCCCATCACCTAACCTAGGTCCTAACTTAGTGATACGAGTATAGCCACCTGGGCGCTCGGCATACCTTGAGGCAAGTTCAGTAAATACCTTCTCAGCCACCTTTTCGTCTATAATAAATGCCAGTGCCTGGCGGCGGGAGTGAAGTCCACCCTCCTTACCCAAGGTAATCATTTTCTCAGCCAGGCCACGCACTTCCTTAGCTTTAGCCTCAGTAGTAATAATCTTTTCATAGCCTAAAAGGTCAGTCACCAAGTTACGATACATCGCCTTCCTATGACTTGTAGTTCTGCCTAATTTTCTACCAGCTACTTTATGCCTCATGTTGTCTACACCCTCTATGGCCTATTACCATTGTCATTCCGCAAGTTGACTGTCACCCGTCTCCGCCCGGCTCTCAGCCGCGCTTCCAGTCTCCTCACCCATTTCTCCTGCGGGTAAAGCTGTTACCCTTTCCGGCTGAGCGGACTCTTCTTCTTCCGTCCCCTCTTCAGTTCGTGGGGTCGACTCTTCAGGCTGAGGAGTAAGGGACAACCCTATTGCCTTAAAACGCTCCTCTATCTCTTGTTTAGACTTCTGGCCAAAGTTTCGTAGTGAAAGCAACTCCTTCTCACCTTTGCCTATGAGTTCCCCCACAGTAGTGATACCAGCGCGCCGTAAGCAATTCATGGTGCGCACTGATAGGTCCAGTTGCTCCACAGGCATATTATATTGCTCATCAGGGATAAGTAAGCGGAGAGGCTTCTCTTTCACCTCCGCCTGAGAAATCCTAGCGTAATTGACAAATGGGGATAGCTGCTGTACCAAGATATCAGCACCAAGGCTAACTGCATCTACAGGTGATATAGTGCTGTCTGTCCAGACCTCCAGATACAACCGCTCACGGTTGATCTCTCGGCCAGCATGAGTTGGCTCAATGGTAAAATTAACCTTGCGTATTGGAGACAAGATAGCATCCACAGGAATCACCCCGATGGGCAGGCTATCACTAGACTCAGCCTCCCTGTAACCCTCAGCCAGTTCCACATCAAACTCTGCATAGAGTCTGGCTTCAGGTGAGTCTAAGGTAGCTAGATAAAGGTCAGGGTTAGCAATTTCAAAATCAGCCGATGGTTTAATGTCAGCAGCGCAAACTTGCCCCTCCCCCTCCACATCCAGTATTAATTTACCGGGGTGACCGGAAATGGGTTTTAACCTCAACGCTTTAACATTGAGTAAAAACTCTATGGTGTCCTCCTTAACGTAAGGGATAGGAGAGAATTCGTGTTGAATCCCGTCAATCTTAACTCGGGTCACTGCTGCTCCAGGAAGATAACCAAGCAGCACTCGTCGCAAGGCATTACCCAGAGTAACACCAAATCCTTTTTCCAAGGGCTCGGCTAAAAATCGCCCATAGTTATCTCTAGTTTCAACACACTCGATTTCAGGTATTGCTAGGCGAGACAAAATGCTACCTCCCCATCAGTTAATTTAGCGGGAATAGTATTCAACTATACTCTTCCCCTCAAATTTGGCATCAATATCCTCAGGGGTAGGCAGAGATAAAACCTGACCAACAAGGTTCTGCCTATCCAAGCTCAACCAACTCAAAACAGACTTAGCTTCAATGTTCTGAATCAGTTGTTTATAGTACTCAGTTTTGGTACTGCTCTGCTTCCAACTAATGGTGTCACCTTCTTTGACCAGGCAAGAGGGTATGTCAGTCTTATGCCCATTGAGCATAAGATGCCCATGTTGAACTAGTTGACGAGCTTGAGAGCGGGAGTCAGCGAATCCTAAACGATATACTACATTATCAAGTCGCTTTTCCATCAGCACTAGTAGATTGTCGCCGGTGATACCTGACTGCCTCTCAGCTTGAGCAAAAAAGCGCCTAAATTGTCTCTCCAGGATTCCATAGGTATAGCGGGCTTTCTGCTTTTCCCTCAATTGAATACCTCGGTCGGAAAGCCTACGCCGACCAAGCTGCCGCCCCTGGGGTTTCCCTCGCTTGTCTATAGGGCATTTAGCAGTAAGACACCGACTACCTTTGAGTCCCAGTTTCTCACCACTACGGCGGCATAATCGGCAAACTGATGCGGTATATCTTGCCATCTTTCTGTCCTCTACACTCGCCTTCTTTTAGGAGGGCGACAACCATTATGGGGGATGGGAGTTACATCCCTGATGCCAGTAATATAAAGCCCTGAACTTTGGAGGGAGCGAATAGCTGCCTCACGCCCGCTACCGGGGCCTTTAACATAGACCTCTATTTGGCGTAAGCCGTGCTCCATGGCTCTCCGGGCTGCATCATGAGCTGCCACTTGAGCGGCATAGGGAGTGCCTTTGCGCGAGCCCTTAAACCCGGCTGTCCCCGAGCTTCCCCAAGCAATAACATTCCCCTGAAGGTCGGTGAGCGTGACCATAGTATTATTAAAGGTAGATTGAATGTAAGCTCTCCCCACAGGAATGGACTTACGCTCCCGCCTTTTTACCTTAGTTCGCTTTTTGGGCATTGTAATCTCCTAAATTAATTTTCGGGAAACAATTCCTATCTGATTAGCTTTGAATTGTTTTACATGTTATGTTAAGTTAAATTACTTCTTAGCCATACCACGCCTCTGGCCTCTACCGGCTACTGTCTTACGGAAACCACGCCTAGTGCGGGCATTGGTTCGTGTCCTTTGCCCCCTGGCTGGCAAGTTATGACGATGCCTGATACCCCGATAGCTACCAATATCAATGAGGCGCTTGATATTAAAGGTAACCTCTTTTCTAAGCTCTCCCTCAACCTTATGCTCCCGGTCGATAAGCTCGCGGAGGCGATTAACCTCCTCTTCGGTGAGGTCGCCGGCTTTAACCTCAGCGTTGATACCAGTCTGAGCCAGAATCCTGCGGCTCAAGGTAGGACCGATGCCGTAGATATACTGTAGTGAAACCCAAATTTGCTTATTTCTAGGTATATCTACCCCAGCTATACGTGCCATAAATTTCCTCCGTGGTCAATAGATAGTTAACCCTGCCTCTGCTTATGCCTAGGGTTAGAGCAAATAACCCTGAGTACTCCTCGTCGCTTCACCACCCTACATTTTTCACATCTAACTTTAACTGAAGCTTTAACCTTCATAATAAATCCTCATTATTTTAGCCGATAGGTAATCCTACCTCGACTCAGGTCATAAGGAGAAAGTTCTATCAGCACCTTATCACCGAGCAAGATTCTGATGTAATGGGTTCTTATCTTACCCGAAATGTGAGCCAATACCTTATGCCCGTTGGGCAGCTCAACACGAAACATACCATTAGGTAAAGCCTCTACTATTGTCCCCTCGACCTCAATAGCCTCTTTTTTAGGCATAGACTCCTTCCCTATACAATAGTAAGCACCTCCGGTTCACCATCAGTAATAGCGATGGTATGCTCAAAGTGTGCTGAAAGACTGCCATCAGCAGTATATACTGTCCAGTGGTCATCGCCAAGCCGGGTATGCCAATCACCAGCATTTACCATAGGTTCCAAGGCAAGGACCATGCCTTTCTTCAGTTGTGGTCCTGTTCCTGGCAGGCCGAAGTTGGGTATTTGTGGTTCTTCGTGCATTTCTCGGCCAATGCCATGCCCGGCATACTCACGCACTACGGAAAAGCCTCTTGACTCAGCACAATCCTGGATAGCGGCTGAGATATCGCCCAATCTTGCCGTGGGATGAGCGGCAGCGATGCCAGCTTTTAGAGTAGCCTCAGTTGTGGCTATAAGTTGTCTTGCCTGCGGGCTAATCTCTCCGACACCTACCGTTACCGCAGCGTCACCCTGGAAACCCATAAAAATTGCCCCAAAGTCGAGGGATACTATATCGCCCTCGTTTAAAATCCGCTCTCCAGGAATCCCATGCACTACCTCACTATTTACTGAGACACAGAGGTTAGCTGGAAATCCATGATATCCCTTAAATGAAGGTTTAGCCCCCAGCCTGTCTAACTCCCTGGCTGTGATGATATCCAACTCTCCAGTTTTCATGCCTGGTCTCACCTGCCTAGTCAACACTCCCAGTATGGTAGCCACAATTCTACCGGATTGCCGCATAGCGGCAACCTCCCGGTCAGACTTAATAATTATGCTCATCTAGTTACAACCCCACGAAGGGCTAGAATTACTCTCCTGCCCACCTCATCCACACCCCCCTCTCCATCTACCTCCAGCAGTTTACCGGCCTGGGTATAATAGCTAATAAGGGGAGCCGTCTGAGCAAAATATACCTGTAACCGCTTTTTAATTGTTTCAACAGTATCGTCAGGGCGCTGGTATAGCTCACCACCACACCGGTCACATTTACCCCAAACCCTGGGGGGAGAGTTCTGCGAGTGATAGGGGGTCTGGCACTGGCGACAAATCCAACGCCCACTGAGTCGCTTGAGAATCTCCTCTTCAGAGACCTTGATATATACCACCCCATCTATAGCCTTAGCCTGCCTGGCTAGGGCTTCATCTAATGCCTCAGCCTGCTTTATATTCCTGGGGAAGCCATCAAAAACTACCCCAGGTTGGCAATCTGGAGCCGACATACGCTCCAGAACCATCTGTATTGTTAGCTCATCGGGGCCTAGAATTCCTTTTTCCATATAAGACTTTGCCTGCATTCCCAGTTCGGTTCCCTGCTCTACTGCCTGCCGAAACAGGTCGCCAGTAGCAATATGCACCAGATTCAGCTGGTGAGCTACGTTGGCTGCCTGTGTTCCCTTGCCGGCTCCGGGAGCCCCCAGAAAAATAATATACACTTTTACTCCTATTTGATAAAGCCTTCATAGCGTCGCATTACCAGCTGCGCCTCTAGCTGCTTCATAGTATCCAAGACGACACCAACTACGATAAGCATACCCATGCTGGATAGCTGTATCACCTGAACATTGGTAATCTCCCGCATGAGGAAGGGCATTATCGCCACCACAGCCAGGAAGAAAGCTCCTCCCCAAGTAAGGCGCTTAATGACCTGGTTAAGGTAGTTAGCAGTGAGGCGGCCGGGTCGAACCCCAGGGATAAATCCTCCCTGCCTCTGGAGGGTGCCAGGCAAATCCTGCTGCTGAAAAACCACCATAGTATAAAAGAAGGTGAAGGCAACTACCAGCAGGAAATACAGTCCCC